>Ga0302233_10001056_pt1 | contig 20188 bp, 24 predicted proteins | sample II_Palsa_N3_1_FD_193516 | JGI IMG/M metagenome (GOLD analysis project Ga0302233, IMG submission 193516) | Peat permafrost microbial communities from Stordalen Mire near Abisko, Sweden - II_Palsa_N3_1 | ecosystem: Environmental > Terrestrial > Soil > Palsa > Peat permafrost | place: Sweden... | reverse complement strand
CCACTGTGGGTCACCGAGTGGTCACTCGGAGGTCAGACACTTGCGCGCACTCCAAGTGTCTGTCGGTGGCAACACAGCCGGCAGATCTCCGTCGGAGCTCACCGGTGCGGGTGGGAGGGCCGCGGGTGGTCAGGAAGGGGCGCCGCCGCTGCTCGCTGAGCCGGCTGAGGGAGGTGGGAGCCAAGACGCGGTCCGTCAATACTGGTGTACGGATCACGTCCATTGCTGAATTGGTGGACATGTTTTGCAGAATGATCTCCCTGGTGCTGAGGACGAGCACGTCCGATGGCTCGCCCACGGGGGGCCCTTCCGGCGCTAACGGGGGCACGTCGCCGTCGCTGCCCGCCGTGGCCCGCCACGTCGACGTCATGACGTCTTCGGCCGCGCCCATTGGCCCGTCACAACGGGAGGGCCATGTGCTGCTCAAGGTGGACCACGGCACGGCCGATCGCCTTCGCGAGGCGCTCAAGGACAAGCAGCAGCAAAAGAAGAGCGGTGGCGGTGGCGGTGGCGGCAACGGCGGGAGGGGTGCTGGTGCCGTCGACGTCGCCTTTGTGGACGAGCGCCACGCGATGATCCGTGTTGGTGCCGACGCCATCCCGCTCACCCTGGTCGATCTGCCCAACGTGATCGAGACCCAGCGCACGTTCGACAACAAGCAGTTCTACAAGGTGGCCGACATTGCGCAGATGCTCGTGGCCGACAGCGAGCTGGCCCATGTGACGCTTGCCAAGCCGCCCTCGCAGCACGCCGACAAGAAGGCACCGCAGCAGCAGCAGCAGCAGCAGCAGCAGCAGGAGACGGGGACGGCACTGCTGTGGCCCCACGGGATCACGCCGCCGATGAAGAACGTGCGCAGGAGACGCTTCCGCAAGCCCTTGCGCAAGACCGTGACCGACGTCGGGTTCGAGGTGGAGCGGCTGCTGGAGGCGGACGAGGCGGCCATCAGCGTCAAGGTGGTCCCTATCTACGACGAGGTCAACAGCGACGACGACGGCGAGAGCAGCAAGGACGTCGGTAGCAACGGCAACAATGCCGGCAGAATGACCATCCGCCTCTCCTCGTCCGGTGCCGCAAAGCCACTGGCCGAGCGACAGGACCAGCACGACGGGGGGGACATCCACGTGGACGACGACGAGGACGAGTACGGGTCCTCCAGTGTGTCCACGCCCGTGCCGGCCAGTGCACCTGCGCGCAACGGTGGCGACAGCGAGGATAACGAGGAGGAGGGGGAGGACGACGAGGACGACGAAAACTTCTTTGGCCAGCTCGCGATGGACATTGAGGGCGAGGACGAGTCGGCGGTTGTGGAGGACATTATCGACGAGGACGAGTCGTCGGTGGGCATCAAGGGCGCCAACACCGAGGACGACGACAACGAGGACGACGAGGACGAGGACAACGACGAGGAGGACGACGAGGACGAGGACGAACAGGGCGACAATGACGACGACGAGGACGACGACAACAGCAGCAAGCAAGAAGAGGCGATCCCGTCCTTTTTGCGGTCTGCGCTGCAGTCGCCCACTACACCGACCACCCCCATCTCGAGGCCGTCATCGTCGTCTGCCACGCCGTCTCACGCGCCTTTTCAACCCTCTGGCCTTCGCGTAATCAAAATTATTTCTTTTTTTTTTTCCTTTTCATTTAACAAACGAGTGCGAGTTAGTTTGTTGCCGAGTCCGTCAACGACACTGTCAACGACGACTCGATGGACATTGACGACGACGTGCCCCAACAGCAGTCGTCCGGTTCATCGGATGAGCTGCAGCAGCTCATCCACGCTCGCCACGCCCTCCTCGGCCAGATCAGCGACCTCGACGAAAAGGTGCATCTCAAGCAGGAGGAGCTCGTGCGCGTCCCAAACACGGTCCTCAAGAAGCGATTCGAGGGCCAGCTGCAAGAGCTCAAGGCGCAGCGCGAGTCACTCCAGGCCCAGTTGCACAGTGTCGAGGTCAGGATGAGCGTCCACACAAAATAAATATATTTAGATCGAATGAAGCGTGTATAATTTTTTTTTTTTACAAAAGAGTTCTCTTCTTTTTCTTCGTTTATGCAGCGTCCGATGTGTCGACCTCGTCCTGTTGCTCCTCATGAGGTGGCTGCTCGTCCTCAAACTGCCCGCCGCTTTCTGCCGGTTGCTCGGCCGTCTCGCTCTCGCTTCCTGCAACTGGCTGCGGCTCGCTCCCTTCGGCTTGCTGGCTGCTGTTGGTGCCCGCGGCCGCGCCTCGGACGGTGCCAGCGCCGGCCATGAGCCAGCTCATCTTCAGGACCGACTTGCCCAGGTTCTTGCCCTTGTTGAACGCCTGCTGGGCCTCCTGGCGGTTGGCAAAGTGGACAACAGCAACGCCGTGGCCGCCCATGGAGACCGACTCGAGCGCACCAAACGCGGAAAAGTGCTTGCGGACGTGCTCCTCCGTTGCCAGCTCGGCGGGGATTTGAGAGACCATGATGCGGGCGGGCCGGTTGTCGATCTTCATCACAACGCGGCCTTGGGGACGAACCGGCGGACGAGCGGCGGCGGCCGCATGGGGGCGGGCAGCAAAGCCTGCTGCTGCTGAGGAAGCGGCGGCGGGGGTTGGGGCAGGGCCAGGTCTCGGGGGACGCCCACGGCCTCGGCCCACGGGAGCTGCAGCAGCGGCTTGAGGAAGAGCCGAAAGGATCGCCTTGGAGGCGTCGATCTCAGCTTGGGCGGTGGCAATCTGCTCACTCAGCTGCTTGACGGTTGCGAGGACCTCGTCGCGCATCTGCTCGGTCATGCCCGTGTTCTTCTCGACCATGTCCTGGAGCTTTTTCTGCTGCTCGACACGCTTCTCGACCAGAACCGCCTTTTGCTGGATTTCGACCTGGAGCTTTTTCTGTTGGAGGAGCGTGAGTGGTGGCCCGGCGGTCGCTGCAGCAGCAGGGGCAGCAGCAACTGGAGCAGCGTTGTTGACGACAAGCTGCACCGATCGCTTGGTCGTCTTGATAATGCCCGAGGGAATCGGGGGCCGCGAGGGAACCGGCTTGGGCTTGGGCTTGTCAGACGCAGCAGCCGCTGGGTCGGGCGTGTCCTTCTTGTACCAGACCTTGACCAGGCGGTTGTTAAAGATGACCTCGGGAGAGTACACGGCGTTCTTGGCCATTAGGGGAGTGCTGTACTGAATCCAAGCAGAATTTGACGGGGCTTTTAGCTAGAAGAGAAAAAAATTTTATTACGGTTTTAGCGTTTCTTTTCTTTTCTGTTTTTTTCTTACCTGGATCTCGAGGATGTTGCCAAACTGCTTAAAGTGCTCGTTGAGGTTGTCAATGTTGAGGTTTTCCGGGGGGATCTTGGAGACCTCGATCCAGCTCGTCTTGACGATCGGAGGCTTGGGCGGGAGCGTCTTTTCTTGTGCGCTCGCTGCAGTTTGTGACGGGACATCCTCGGTTGCGTCCGCACTGGCGACATCGGACGCAGGCGCGGGTGGCTGCTGTTGCTGCTGTAGCCGTGGCGGTGACTGGTAGGGGTCTCCGCCAGGAATAGAGATGACGGGCACGGGCATGGGTCTGCTGTGACGAGGTGGGCGGCCATGACCAAACTGAGGCCGTGCGTTGAAACCATATTGCTGCTGCTGCTGCTGCTGTTGATCTGAATAGTCTATTTGCTGTTGCTGAGGGGGGTACTGATCCCATGAGTTGGCCCTGTGGAGGACAGAAAATAAATAAATAAACGAGTTATTTTTGTTGTTTTTTCGTTACGAAGACGACGTGTAGACTTGGATCCCGCCTGGCCCATCGGTACGCGGCCGTTTGTTCATGGGTGGTTCTAGCGGTGGCAACACGCCCACCGACGACGACGACGACGACAACAACGGCACAGCCAGCGAGCTCTGGAACGGGGGCTGCGGGGGCTGGGCCACTTGGATCATCCCAGGCTGATGATAGGGCACGTACATCTGCGGGTGGTGCATCTGGCCAGGCAACGGTAGCTGCATCGGCGGGTACTGCGTCCCAGGGATCGGCAGCAGGCCGCCACGGTACTGTTGCTGCTGTCGCCAGTTGCCGCGGGCGTTGTTGTACGGCCGCTGTTGGTATCCTCCTGGCTGGTACGGGGCAGACTGAGACAAGGAACCCAGGGCCGTGGGCTTGTACTGGTCCTCGGCGGCAGTGTCCTTTTCGTCGTCCTCTTCCTTTGCGCGCCGCTCGTGCTTCCACGAACGGTCCTCGTCGTCCTCGTCCTCCTCTTCGTCGTGATGCTCGTCCTCTTGAGACGGCTGCTGCTCCTGAACAGGGGGCTGCTGCTGCTGCTGCTGCTGCTGCTCTGGCGGTGCAGCGACCTCGTCAGACTGTTTCTGCCGCTTATTTTGCTGCTGTTCAACAGCAGGAGGATCGATCGAGTGCTTTTCGGCCGTGGGCGCAGGAGGGGCGGCGACAGCAACGACCACGGGGACCACAGTCACCGCCGGTGGCCGTGACGACCTACTGCTGCTGCTTGACCTGCTTGACTGGACTGCCTTCCTGATCTCCTTGAACAACAGGGCCACAAAGTCGTCTGTTTCTGAAAGACGGATCCCCCATTCCCAAATTAATCCCTCGTCAGCAAAAGCACGAAAAAAACGTACTGTCCTCTAAAAAGTCCTTGAGATCCGCACGGGTCATCTCCTCCAGCTCGCCCAGCGGCTCGTCGTGGGCCAGCATCGCTCCAACGTACTCCTTGAACCAGGTCGGGTCAAGGTCGCTCCTGTCGACATGGGGAAAAAGGGAAAACTTTAAATATACACCATACCGTATTGCAAAAGAGGGCGGCAGGAGAACGTACACTTTGGCCACCTCGTCGCACACGAACGCCAGCAGCGCCTCGACCTGCGCCTCGCCCAGCTTCATGCGTTCTGGTTTCTGGCAAAAAAAGAAGTGCCAGGGTCAGACACTGATGATGTCTTTTTTGCCAGCTTTCAAAGTTTGGGTTATCGGGCCCATCTAGATTGAACACAACAGCAACTACTGGGACGACGACGGCTTGACGGCACTGAGCACGGCAAAGGGCAGGTCGAGCAGCTGGCGAACGACGAGGGCGAGCGTGGACTTGGCCGTCGCCGGCTGCTGGACCGCGAGCTGCTTGAGCGTCTGGCTGAGGGGGGAGACCTGCTCCCGCTGGGCGAGCTGCTGCATCAGCTGGGCCGTGGTCAGCACGCCCTGCTCCGAGGCGGGCTTGGGGTCGGGTCGCGAGAGCTCCCACGCGCTGACCGACTTGCTGTTGACGCCGTAGCTGATGGGCACGTCGATCGTCTGGCCCGTCTTGGTGTCCTCCAGCTTGAAGAGCAGCTTGACGCTCTCGTCGTGGCTGTCCAGCTGGATGCCGGGCTCGCTGTGCTGCGTGTTGGGCACCGACACGATCGAGCCAGAGGCCGACACGGCCAGGCGCAGGACGCGCGTGCCTGCGGCGTTGGCCAGGTGGGTGAGCTCGATCACGTCGTCCTGCAGGGCAGCGGGGCTGAGCTTGAGCATGACCACGAGCGTGCGGATGGTCGCCGAGCCCTTGGCTGGGATGGACATTTGCTGCAGGAAAAAGTCAGAGTACTTTTTGGCCACTGCCGCGCCCGTGTCGTCGCCGTCTTTGGGCGCGAGCCGGATGCCAAACTTGGCAAAGCCGACCACGTACATCTGGCAGTCAAAGCGGCGCGAGGCAAAGGAGAGCGTGAGCTCCTGCCGGCTCAGTTGCACGGGCGACTCGGGAAAGTTGCCCTTGATCAGCTGCTCCACCTGGGCCAGCATGTCGAGGAAGCGCAGGTAGTTTGCGATCGAGACCAGCAGCAGGCGCACGCGGCTCGTCCGCACGGTGGAGGACACGTCGTAGAGCACCTTGACCGGATCGAGACAGGTTATCACTAGGGTCCAAACAGCGTTATTTTTAAATAAAAAGTAAAATTTAAATATAATGCCAATTAGATACGGTGGGGATCGCCCTTGCCCAAGTGGCCGTGAAGGGCTGCGTGCATGATAAACTGCTTGAGCTGGGGGATGCGGTTGTGGGCGACGCCGGTGACGCCAGGGACGGCCAGGCTGGCATCGGTGGGGTGCACGACCGAATCGGCGACGGCACACGAGTCGCGCGTGATCGCAAACAGGTCCACGGTCGTCTTGCCGTGGAGGGCGACGCGCATGTGCACGGCCGACCGCAGCTGCACGTCGACCCCTTTGAGCAGCGAGAGCAGCGGGCCCGTGCGGTCCAGCACCTCGAGCAGCGCGAGCAGCTTGTGCGACTGGTTGAGCATCCCGTTGAGAAAGTACTCGAGCTTGCTGTGCACGGCGCCCGCAGAGGTGAACTCGACTTTGAACTTGGTCTCGGCGTCGTCGGCGGCGGCGTTGTCGGTCAGGGAGATCGTGAAGATGCTCAGCTCGGGGTCCGACTGGTGCACCTTGTAGCGGAAGATGATGCTGACGAGGTTGTACAAGACCATGAACTTGGTCGCGCCAACGACAAAGTAGCCGTCGGGCGAAATGCCAGCGCTGAGCTGCATCGCGAGCGAGGCCAGCTTGAAAATACGGCTGCACTCGGACACGACGTGCGTGGCGGCATGTTGCATGCGCGCAAACGACAGGACGATCGAGACTGGGGAGCTCATCGCGGCCAGCTCGGGCAGCGCCAAAACAGTCTTGTCGACGGTCGACGTCACGGTCACGGTCGCAAAGCTCTCCTTCTCCTTTTGCGTATAGAGCACAAACGGGGGAAGCGACTGCCGATTAGCAAAGAGGGCAACCTGCGCGAAAAAAGGTTTAGTTAAACAAAAATTAAAAGAAACTTACCTGGCAGGCCCACTGTTCGTCCGAGTGCAGGTCCAAGAGTTTTTTGGTAAAGATCTCTGGGATATCGTCGGGCAAGTTGTCCAGGCTGACGATCGACTGCATCCCGCCGCGGCCGTGGAGGGACGAGACCGGCTTGTACTTGACGCCCTGCTGCTTGAACTGCTGGCTGATGAGCATGATCGAGACGCGCAGGCGGAAAAAGGCCACGACTTCCTTGAAGGCAGCGTCGCGCAGCGTCACCTCGTCGGGGTCGGACACGTCCAGGCTCACGGCCCTTGTCGGCTCGGACGCCTCCTGTAGTTGAAGGTCCAGCTTGACAATCTTTTTGCTCTCTTGCGTGGACGACGACGACGAGGAAGAGGATGAAGACGTGGGTAGCGATGGTTCGGGCTGGTCAAACGCGTCCACAAAGCGGCGCTTGAGGGCAGCCGAGCTTTCCTTGTAGTCGTTGGGCTTCATGTTGAGCGCCCGCGAGGCCACATACGGCAGGCTGATGTCCTCGATCTCGAGCTGGTGCGGGTTGGTCGTCGAGGGCCGTGTCGTGATGAGGTGGATCGAGTACTGGTTGCCGTTGATCGACGTCAGCAGGTAGTGCGACGGCGACGACTTGAACTGCAAAAACATGAGCTTGCCCGAGAGCTCTGTCCTTTGGATCACTAGGAAAGAACAAGTTAGAACAAGCAAACCAAATTACGTTTTTTTTTGGTTACTGTCGATGGGCGAGAGGGGAATCGAGCGAAACAGCTGAAGATCGGCCCTGCGCGTGAGCAGCTCATAGTGGTCAAAAAGGATCTCAAAACGGAGGGTGAAAATAAGCTCGGCTGCGCGGGCCGGCGTGCGGTTGAGCCAGCTCTCGACGTCGCGCACCTTTTTGGTCAGGTTGGGTGCGTCCACACCAATCATCTTGAGCTGGAACGTGCCGCTGTGCTGGTCGATCGAAATCCGCACAGATCGCTGGCCGTACAGGCCCACGTTGAGAACCTGGACGGACGCGTCGTCTTTCCCGCACGTTTTGTCCGACACTTTTTCGGGAAAGAGGTTCAGAAAGCAGCATGTTTATGGACGGGTACCCTCTGAAATGCAGTCGAGGGTCACATTTTTCTCGTCAAACATCGGGTTTTCGCTCTCGTTCAGCAGTTTCTTCAGGTACTGGAGCGAGTCGACCGTTTGCCGTTCAATCGACGCCTCGATCAGCTTTTCGACGTTGATCTTGCCAAGTTCCTAGAAAACAGTCTTAGGAAGAAATAATTCATTAGAGAGTACAATGTTGCCGCCGAGAAGGCTGAGCTGCACAAGGTGCTGAGCGGCAGGTGGCTGTGCTTGAGCGCCCCCCTGCTGCTGGGCAAAGTGCTCGATGCTAGGCACCTGGATCGCGACGCCGCCGACGCTCTGGAGGAGGAGGGCTCGTGTGGGCACCTTTTCTGCATCCTCGTCCAGCAGGATCGTGATCGAGTAGGGCGACGGCGGCGGCAGGCCCGCAGCGGTGGCCATCGCCATCAAGGGAGATTCGCCAGTTGGGGCAGCAGCAGCAGCCGCGGAGGTGGCAGCGGACGCCCTGCTAGAGCTCCAGTAGTGGATGCGCAGGAACCGCCTGGGCTTGTACTCTGTCCTGAGGCGGTTGGTCCAGCGGGTCGTGTTGAGGTTGTGGGCCTGGAACAGCATCATTTCGAGGGCAACAGCAAGCACATGGCCGTCTATTTAGATAAATTTTTTTTTTTCCTGATTAGAAAGGATGTTTCTTTTGATGGTTTACGAAGAAAGCGGTAGAGATCCTCGAGGCCGTTTGTGAGGGTCTCGCGGCCGGCGTTGATCTCGTGCGAGAGGAATTGGCACAGGTTTTCCCGTTGCTGCCCGTTCAGCTCTGCGTTGAGGGCCACCTGCGTCTCCATATCGGATGCGAGGAGCAGCCTGACCGAGCGAACCCTCCACTCCATCCGCGTCGGCGACGTCGCCACGATCCCCACGGTCGCCTCAAACTCGCCCTCGACCCTGAACGTGGCCACGCCATTGTCGATGCCGCGCAACGCCATGGGCACGGGCACCGAGGCGGCAGAGACCTGCATGCGCACGAACCGGTCGACGTTCTCGAGCAGGCTCGCCTCCTGCGCGGCGCTCAGCGGAGGCTCGCCTTTGTACGTCTGCTCGAGGATCTTGGGCATCTGCTGGAAGGATCCCGTCGCGAGCACCTGCACTGCCGTCGGCACGTCAAACTGCGGACGGCGGGACAGCAGCAGCGTGCCCTGCGAGGCCACGAGCTGGTCTGCGGCGCCCCTCAGCAACGCGTCCTGTTTGGCCAAAAACTCGTTGATTTCCTGCGCGCACCAAATTAATCGCCACAAATGTTAGAAAAATAAGACACACGTGGCACTGCTGTGCGTTGGACGCATTGGACGACCACTTGACCAGCACCAGCAGCCGGATAAACACGCGCCGTGCGTTCAGGGCAAACTCGAGCAGGGCCCGCTTGCGCTCAATCACCGACTGCTGCTTCAGCCTAGCACACCAGCAAAGGCAAGGGCAAGGGCAAGTTAGCACCAGAACAAAGCAAACCGACAACGTACGTGTCTGCAAGCACCAGCAGCTCGCCGTACGTCTTCTGCACCGCGCGGCGCACAAGGTCCTCCACGCTGACAAGCGCAACACCGGAGGAGGAGGCCATGATGCCCAGGTAAAGTCGCATACCTGACCCATTTTCACGCAAGCCAGTGTGCCCCAAATGACCGAGGCGCCGTTCAACTTCAACTTTGACACGACCCGCAAGGTAAAAGCCAGCGGGAGAAGCAGCAGCGGCGGCGGGTGCCGGAGAAATACAACGAGGCGGAGGGGACAAGAAAAAAAAAAATATCTACCATGCTGTTTTCTGCTATCGTTCGACACTCCTGACCGTTCTTGCACTCACCCACCACCAAAAAACACAGGTCGCACTTGTCACCGGCATTACTGGCCAAGACGGCTCGTACCTGACCGGTAAACTTTTGTTTGTTTTGTTTGCCTGCCTTTTTTTTTTCTTCCCCCGTCCTTGCCTGTTTTTTTTTTGTGCTGACCTTTTTCCTGTGAATTTCAAAGAGCTCCTCATCAGCAAGGGCTACACCGTGCACGGCATTATCCGCCGCTCCAGCTCGTTCAACACTGGCCGTATCGAGCACCTTTACAAGGACCACCACGAAGGTAGGTTTGCTTTTGTTTCCTTTCTTCCTTGTGTGGTCTTTTTGCTGATTCGAATCACCTGCACCTTTTTTTTTCTTTTTTTTTCTTTTTTTTTTTTGCGTTCTTTACAGGCAAGCCCTCGATGGTCCTGCACTATGGCGACCTGACGGACTCGACCTGCCTGGTCCACGTCATCGGCACCGTCAAGCCGACCGAGATTTACAACCTGGGTGCTCAAAGCCACGTCAAGGTGGGCGCGCGCTCAATCACTCTGTCCATTCACTGACGCAATCACAACCGTCGCAGGTCTCGTTTGACATGGCCGACTACACCGCCCAGGTCGACGGCATCGGAACGCTCCGCCTGCTGGATGCCGTGCGAACGTGCGGCCTGTCCAACCAGGTCAAGGTCTACCAGGCCTCGACGAGCGAGCTCTACGGAAAGGTCATGGAGGTGCCCCAAAAGGAGACCACGCCCTTCTACCCCCGCTCGCCCTATGGTTCGTGCCGTTTCCCTTCTTAGTTCCCCTGCTTGGCTCGCTTTCTTGCTAACCCGGTCGTCGTTCTGCGTTTTGCCCAGGTGTTGCCAAGCTGTACGGCTTCTGGATCACCAAGAACTACCGCGAGGCCTATGGCATGTACGCATGCAATGGCATCCTGTTCAACCACGAGAGCCCCCGCCGTGGTCTCACCTTTGTCACGCGCAAGATCTCCCGTGCTGTTGCCATGATCCACCACGGCAAGCAGGAGGCCCTCTACCTCGGCAACCTCAACGCGCTCCGTGACTGGGGCCACGCCCGCGACTATGTCGAGGTATGTTGCATGGTTTCTTTTCGTGTGTTGTTGTTGTTGGAGGAGGAGGACTAAAACAACGGTGGTTGGTCGTCAGGGCATGTGGCGTATCCTCCAGCACCCCGAGCCCCAGGACTTTGTCCTTGCCACCGGCGAGATGCACTCTGTTCGCGAGTTTGTGGTCGAGGCCTTCAAGATTATCGGCGTCACCATCGAGTACGTCGTCGAACCGCCCTACATCTTCTTTTTTTTTTGATGATTTTATTCATTAAACAGCTGGTCTGGCGAGGCCGAGAAGGAGGTCGGCAAGGACTCCAAGACTGGCGTCGTCCGCGTCAAGGTTGATCCCCAGTACTACCGCCCCGCCGAGGTGGAGCAACTCCTCGGCGACCCCACCAAGGCCAAGACCCTCCTGGGCTGGGACAACACCAAGACCCCCTTCCTCACCCTCGTCAAGGAGATGGTAGAAGCCGATCTCGAGATGGTCCGCACCGGCAAGTGGAACGACTAAAAGCCTCGTATTTCTTGTACCAGAAATATTTAAAAAAAAAAAAGCCATGTTTTCTCATCCGCATTCTTGTCTTTTAAGATGGTCTTTTTTAATTCTGTCGCCACTCCCTGACTGGCCTGTAGAAAATAAAAACTAATTTTTTTTTCAGTTTTCATCACTTGATTTCACACTGACAAACTGAAACAAACTGAAAACGGGAAAAAAAAAATGCAGATTATTTTTTTTTCTTTTTTCAGAGTTAGGGGATCGCGGGACGAGGATGGTTCTGGAGCGGGTAGACGGGCTCAACGGCGGGCGCGGTGGTGCAGTCGATCAAAAAGTGGTTTCCCGGGCGTGTCTCGTCCGCCCAGGCGCGCAGGTCCTCCATGAGCTGCTGCAGCGCCGCGTCGCCAAAGGCCACCTTGACGGGCGAGAGGTAGTTCATGTAGCACGGCGACATGACATCGCGCGACTCTGCCATGGCAATGTCGCGATCGCGGTGGAAGAACGCCATGGACTTGACCGTCCACAGGTACGTGTGCTCGTACACGGTCGGGTTGGGCCTCCAGCCGGCGATGCGCTGGAGCGGCACCTTGTACTCGGCCTGACGCTGCTCGATCGCGGCCGCAGCAACGTCAAACGCGGCGTTGGCGTCACGCAGCCGGGCCTGGCGCGACGGCAGGCTGCCCTGCTTCCACGTGGACGCATAGTCGTACAGGGCGTGGATCTGGGTGGCGCGTGCGGCCGTGACCTGGGCCGAGTCGTACAGGTCCATGAAGATGGGGAGGGCGAGCGGGGACACGGCCGAGCGGAGGGCCTGCAGCTGGGCCAGCAGGCGGTCAAACTGGGTCTCCATCTCCTGCAGCAGCGGCTTGACCTCGGAGCGGTAGTCGGGCACGACGGTCTGGTTGGGCCCGCGCGGGCGGAAGTCGCGCAGGCTGAGGCGGACGGGCTGGGTGACGAGGAACGACGTGAACATGGACCCGATGTCGGCAAACGTGTCCCAGCCCTCGATGTAGGCCTGGCCGTTGCGCTTGACAATGTCGCTGGGCGGCTCGCCGCCGTCGATGCGCCCCTCGATCAGCACCGCCTTCTGCGTCTTGGAGTAGTCGAGCAGCACGTCGGCCAGCTGGGCTGCCACCGCGGGGCCAAAGGGCGGCGCCAGGACCGACTGGACCAGGGCCACAAAGGCCGCATCGTCGTCGCCCGCGTCGGCGCCGACAGACAGCAGGGGATCGTAGGCCGCCCGCGCCGCAATGACGTTGCTGAACCACGTGCCCCACTCCCAGCCCGACTCAAACAGGGTCTGGCCCTGGATGTGCTTGCCGGGGCCCATGGCGTCCTCCTGGCGGGCGATGTGGCGCAGGTCGCGCAGGCGGTTGTAGGCGTAGATGGGCAGGAACAGCGGGACGGACGCGTCAAAGGAGATCCAGTACTGCGACTCTGGGTACCACATGACGCCGCGCTCGCCCTTGCGCACCTCGTCAAACATGAACTGGTACATAAAGTCAAAGTCGGTGTTGCCGTACGTGGGCGCGGGCTCGTCGTAGGCGTAGAACTGGACGGTGTGCGGCGACACGACCAGGCGGGGGTCGGCGTAGATGGGCAGGAAGTTGAAGTTGATGGGCTCGCCCGTGCGCGGATCGGGGTACTCGTCACACACCTGGCCCTGCGAGACGTGCACCTTGATGTGCAGCTCGCGGTCGTACGTGTCCGACAGGTACCGCGTCGCCTCGTTCATCCACGCGAGCATGTCGCTGCAGTTGCCCTTGGTGAACTCGCTGTAGCCGCTCTCGGTCGTGAGGAAGGCGAACCCGGCGTCCATCCACCAGTCAATGTTGGCGTGCATGTTGACGATCGGGTCGGTGTCGTCGCCGCTGCCCTCGCGCGTGTCGCCGATCATCGTCCAGCTGTGCTGCTGCTGCAGCGCAATGGGCACGTCCACGCCGCACGGCATCGCAAACCCGCGGCACACCTCGAGCAGCACCCGGAACCGCTCCTTGCGCGCTTCGCTCTTGCCGTACTCACGCCATGCGGGCGACAGCAGCAGCAGCCACTCGACCCGGTTCTGCAGGTTGGCCACGGTCCACTCGATAAACGTCTCGAACCCGGGCAGCATACTCTCCCACGTCTCGCCGGCATAGCCCGTCCCGTCCACCGCCTCAATGTCAAAGCCCTGCAGCAGATCCGTCAGCTCGAGCGGGTGCTGCGTGTGCACGTGCCACAGACGCTCGTGCCAGCGAGGCGACCCGGCGAGCACGGTAACGAGGTCGTCGTCGGAGGCGTCCCCAGAGGAGAGGGACGAGGGCACAAAGGGGGCCATCGCGTGCAGAAAGGCAAAGCCGGCCAGCTCGAGCGCGCGGTAGGCCGCGTAGCCTGCGCCAATGCTGCTGGGCACACCGCTGCCCGGCGCAGTGTAGACAAAGCGGCTGTCGCGCATGACGTTGCCGTCGCCCACCCAGACGGTGGAGGCATTGACCACGATCCCGTTGCCAAAGCCGGCGCCGCTGGACCGCTTGACGACGTAGCCCTCGGGACCGGCGCCCTCCAGCTCGGCAGGCGGGATCAGCGCACGGGACACGCTCGTGTTGCCCACGCTGAACAGGAGGGACCCCGCATCCAGGCCCAGATCGACGGCGTCCGCGGGTAAATGCACGACCGGGTACGGGGCCACGCTCGTGAGGAGCGTCACGAGGCGCGCCTGGACCAGCGGAGGCACGTTGGCGCCCAGCTGGATGCCCAGCTGCTGGCCGGCCACGCTGCCCAGCAGGCTGGCGCTGGTGAGAAGCAAGAGGGCAAGCACAACAACAACGGCCCCACGCTGCGAAACCATGGTCGTGGAAATGCAAATCCTTTTTTCAGTGTTGACGTCCAACCTGACCGTTGCTCGACGCGGCCCGTCGGGGCCGAAAGGACATGGTCGAGGCGCTGCTGAACGAGGGGGGAGACAGACATCCACGCCACCGGAGGACGGACGTATGGTCTTATTTTTTTTTCCTTTTTTCTTTGACCTTGCCCGTTGAGGAGATCAAGTCAAACGTCGAGTTGACAAATGATCGGAGCACGGCCAATTTCGAACTGTTTTACTTTTTTTTTCCCCCCCTTCCTTTATTACAGATACGTACTGCCTCGCGTCGCGTTGTGGAACCGCGAGGCCACCCCGCTGGCCGAGTTCTGGATGACCTCCTGTGCCTTCTTGGGGTCCATCTTGCGCGTGACCACGTCCTTCTCGCGGTCAAAGCCGCGGGCGGCCACGTCTTCAAGCTCGCCGAGGCGGCCGGGCAGGATCTGTGTCTTGTACTCGTCCAGCAGGCTCTTGGACCGCTTGCTCTCGTTGTACTCTTTGATCTGGCTGGCGACGGCCCTATCCTTGCTGCGTGCACGGGCCAGCTCCTCTTCCTCCGCGGCCGTCTTGGGCCGCTTGTTGGGATCACGGGCCTCGGCTCGTTTGCGTGCCTTTTCCTCGGGTGAGTCGGTCCACCCGGAGCGGTCCTCGTCGGGGTTGTAGCCCTTGGCGCTAAACGTGCGTGGCTTGAGCATGTCGACTGAAAAATAAAATAAAAATTTTTTTTTAAAAAAAACAAGGGGGTTTGTCAGGCAGTGTTATTACAGCTTGGCCCGCCCTTTTCGGGCAGCTTGAGCATCCACTCGCCTCGCTCCACCTTGGACGACCCCTCCACGTCCTCCCCGCGCAGTTTGGCGGCCATCCGCTTGGCCCGCTCCTCCATCGCCTCGGCCACGGCCCTGCTGTCCTTGACCTGCCCCGGTCGCTCCGCCAACGCCAGCATGGGGCCAATCACGTCGTCATCCTCCTCCTCCTCGTCGTCGCGTGCGTGTTTTCTGCTGTTGCTGCTGCTGTCATTGTCACTGTTGTCGTCGTCCGATGCGGCAGCAGCCGAGCCGGGGCCACCAAAGCCGGGGGGCAGTTGCGGTCCCAGGGTTGCTCGCTTTGGCGGTTCCTGCTGCTGTTTGCGCTGTGCGGCGAGGTGGGGAGGCAGTTGCGGGCCGGCGTACTCGTCATCCTGGTCTTGTTGCTGCGGCTTGTCACCGTTGCCCCCCTCGTGCTCCTCGTCGTGCTGCTTGCGCGCGAGCAAATGCGGTGGCAGCGACGGACCGAACGACATCGTATGAAAGACGTAGCAACATGACTGTTGCCCCCATGTATGTCTCGATCACGCCCTCGCCGTTGCTATGCTTTTTATATTTTATTTTTTTATTTTTTTTGCGTGTGTGGCTTTGCAGAAATGGCCCCACCACGCGCGTTCGTCCTGGTCCTCGTGGGCGCGGCTGTGCTGACGGTGTGGCTTGTGTTTGCGCAAAGCCGCGACTTTGCGACGTACTCCGTGCCCTTCAGCCTCGGGGACATCGAAGGGGCGTTCGAGTCGGTGCTGGACGCGGTGGCCGAGTGGCCCGTGTACGACGACGACGAGGTGGTGGCCGAGAAGGAGGGGCAGTTGCAGCAGGACAACAAGATACCAGAGGACTGGGCCGCCGTGGACGTGGTGGTGCCCCCGACGCAGGCCCTCGTGTTCACGCCGCCGGCCTGCACGCAGTCGTGCCACTCGAGGAGCTACTGGTTCCGCAACGAGACCACGGGCAAGTACGAGGAGGGCGGGTTCTCCACCGAGGACTTTTACCGTCTCTTTCACGACAACGAAAACGTACGTGCCTCTCTTCTTGCACTTGACCAACCCTCTCCCCTCCCTAGCCGGTCCTGCCCGAGACTGGCTGCTACGCAAAGCGGGAACGAAAGCTCAAGATTGCGCTCGTCGCCTTTGCCACGGGCAACTACATTGAGCTGGCCGAGCTCTTTGTGTCGTCTGCGCACAAGTATTTCTTCCCCCTCGACGACGTCACCGTGTTCCTCTTCACCAACAAGCCCGAGAAGGCGCCCAAGCCGCAGCCCGGGCAGAAGCTGGTGCTTAAGCACATGCCCTTTTTGAAGTGGCCGTTCAGCTCGATGGAGCGGTTCGGTGCGCTCACCAATCAGTCCGAGCTCTTCATGACCTACGACTATGTCTACCAGAACGACATCGACTACCTGTACCAGAGCTACGTGTGCGACGAGTACCTGGGCGACCTCGTGGGCGGGCTGCACCCTGGCGCCAACTGCCGAATGGGCGACGTGAGCCTGCCGTTTGATCGCAACTCGGCCTCGTTGGCCTACGTCAAGAACGAGGAGACGCTGTTCTACTACCACGGGTCGCAGTTTGGCGGGCGGCCTGGCAACGTGCTGCACCTGGCCGAGACGTGCCGGAGAAACATCGACCTGGACGCCAAGAACAACCAGCACGCGCGAGTGGACGACGAGAGCCACCTCAACCGCTACTTTGTCGACCACCCGGCCAACAAGACGTTTACCAAATCCTACGTCTTTGTGGACGAAAACTATGCCAACGGCAAGATGTACAACCCGTGCTGGTGGCAGGTCATCATCCACCGCAACAAGGGCAACACCAACGACTGGCGTCAAAACCCCCGCTGAAATAAATAAGAATGTGTGGGGGCATCTTCACGAATATGTGGGGGGCATCTTCACGAATATAGAAACCAACACCCCATGATTTTCAAAGTGACACGCCCTGCAATGTTTGGCAAAAAGAAACCGAGCGAGATCGAGCAGGTAGCCCTCCCTTGGCCTCCCCAGGTTGAACCCACTGACACCACCCTCTGCTTAGGCGCTCGCTGCACAGCCGACAGAGCTGATCCTGGTGGACAAGAGCCTAAAGGAGATGCCGCTCGAACTGCGTACGTCCCCCCCAAACCGGCCGTGTTGTTATTTATATTCTTTTTGTGTGCGTGCGTGCGTTTGTTTGTGCGTTGTAGTGAAGCTGGAGAAGCTGGAGCGGCTGGTGCTGTCCAACAACAAGCTGACAAGTAGTGTTTGTTGTTTGTTGTTTGCCCTGAAGACTAAGCCCCTCTCTGCTAGCTTTGCCTAGCGGGATTAGCGTGCTCAACAAGCTGCAGAGCATTAGCGTGTACAACAACGAGATCACAGAGCTGCCGTCGACGCTCAACACGCTGCCGCTGCTGCGGTCACTCACGGCCTCGGTCAACAATATCAAGGAGATGCCGCGTGGCTTTGGCAGTTGTCCGGTGCTGGCCTACGTCGACCTGAGCTGCAACGACATTGACACGCTGCCCGCAAACTTTTTCTTCCTGACGTCGCTCAAGGCGCTGCACCTGTCCGACAACAGGATCTCGATAATCCCCGCCGACATTAGCAAGCTTGTCAACCTCGAGACTGTAAATCTTATTTTTTATTTTTATTTATTTATTATACTTTTTTTCTGCAGCTGGTAATGCGCGACAACAAGCTCGCGTCTGTCGGCATCCCCCACCAGCTGAGCCAGTGCACCAAGCTGCGCGAGCTTAACCTGCAGGGCAACGACATCGAGTATCTCCCCGCCAGCCTCGGGAGTTTGCACTTTACGGGCGAAAGGGCATACCTCAAACTGTCGGGCAACCCGCTCATGACCGACCTCGTGGAGAAGCTCACCAAGGGCGTGCAAGTGGCCATGGACTATCTTCTCACGGATGCGTACAAGAAAGCCGTCGATGCACACATCCGCAAGAAAAAGTGAAAACTGAATAGGCTTGTAGGTGTGAAGATAGCTTTTCTATTGTGCTTTTTTTTTTTTTGGCAGACGCTATGCGGAAACAGGCTTGGGCGCCTTCTTGAGCTGGGCAAAAACAAGCAGAGCAACGGTCCACTTGAAGAACTTTTCCTTGGCCAGGAAGAGGATGGCCGCGGTCAGGACCGACTGGAGGATCTTGGGCAGGTAGCCCTTGAAAAGGCTCTCGATGCCCTCTGTCTTGGCAATCTTGAGGATGGCGTCCACCGTCCCCTTGTACTGCGCATGCCCGTCCTCTGTCTTTGCTTGCATCTAGCCATGCAAGTCAGCGAAAGAAAAAAAAAAGTTTTCCGTTAACAATTTTGGTACGCGAGACTTGACGAGCATCAGCGGGTACGTGATCGAGCTGGCGAAAAACTTGCTGACGAGGCCGAGGAAGAAAAAGTCGAGGTCGACCAGGCCCTTGCCGGCCGCCTTGCGCGAGTTCAGGAGGGCCGTCTTGAGCTCCTCAAAGATCATGTACTGGATGGTGGGGTTTGCGACGAGGATGAGGGCGGGGCCGACGCCGTTGAACAGCGTGAGCACGCCCTCCTTCTGGACAATGTCGATCAGCGCCTGGACCGCGCTCTCGTGGTGGGCGCCGCCCTCCTTGCTGCGGACCGACATGCGCGTGTTGACGACCCAGATGGGATTGACAGACACGGCCGTGGCCACGCCCGCAATCGCCGCGATCACCAGGTTCTCGGCCGTGCTAAACGTCTTCCGCTTGACGACACCGGCCCAGTTGTCCTTGCACAGCTCGTACGACCAGTAGAACACGCCCTGCGATATCGCCACGCCGAGCATCCCCGACGAAAAGCCACTGTTGTTTTTGTGTGTGGGGGGGCCTCGGGGGGTTATAAAAACAAATCCACGCAGGTTTTACGCGTAGAGATCCGCGATGCTGCTTTCCTTGAGCGCCTTGGTCAACGCGGCGATCGTGCCGTCGCTCGATGCGGTCCGTTGCAGCTGCAGCCGCGTCGACAAGTTCAACATCGGGTACGTTGCGGCCGTTGACACGACCCCGCCCAGTGCGCCTTTTTAGTTTTCCGCGGCCAAACAGAAAGGGGCAGTCAGTAGATGCGCACGCGTGTGTGCGTACCAGACAGAAAGTGCACGACGGAATCGGAAACGTCGCTCATCCTCCCGAGTCCCGTATCGGCGCAAAAAAAAAAGTCAAAATGCAGAAACCCCATTTTAGTGCAGTGTGGTCCACAGAGCAACCACACGCGTTTACGGTTTTTTTCCCTCCTGGTCGTCGTTTCTTCTTTTGCTAACCTCGCCTTTCTCCCGACGCAGCTTCCTTCCGCTTTGGACGAAAGGGGGTTGGCCGATAAAATAAAATAAAAATGGGCGTTGAAGGAACCGCAGGTAAGCACGTCCCACCTTTCCAATCCCGTCCTGATTCACGTGTGTCTGTTTTTTCGTCCCCCTCTAACCATGCCCTCCCCCGCCCCCTAAAAAAAAACAAAGAGCGGCCGTGGACCGTCATCCGTGGCGTCGCGTACGACCTGACCGAGTTCATTGACAAGCACCCCGGTGGTGGCCACATGGTGCGCCAGGCGATTGGCCGCGACGCCACCGGCCTGTTTGAGTCGTACCACATGCGCTCGGACGTGACGCAGGCCGTGCTGGCCAAGCTGCCCAAGCTGGCCACGCTGCCGATCCCGGCCGAGACGGGCCCGTTCCCCAACGACTCGAAGATCTACATGGCGATCAAGGAGCGGGTGCAGAAGGAGGTGCTGGGCGGAGGCAAGCGGTCTGCCCGCGGTGGCATGACGGGCCTGATCCTCATCGACGTCGCCCTCACACTAGCCGTCTACACGCTCTACATCACCACCAACCAGATCTGGCTCGGCGTGCTCATGGGCGTCGTGGGCGCGCACATTGGCATGACCCTCAACCACTGCGCCAACCACGGCGGACTCACGAAGAACCCCACGATCAACTACATCTTCGGCTTTGCAAACGACTTTATCGGCGGATCGTCGCTCATCTGGAACTACCACCACCACATCTCGCACCACATCTACGTCAACTCGATCCACCGCGACCAGGACGTGTTCTCGGCCATGCCCTTCATCCGCTTTGACAAGCGCCTGCCAAAGTCGTGGTTCCACGTCTACCAGCACGTCTACATGATCCTCCTCTTCCCCTTCCTCTTCAGTACTGTGGATGGGTGGTGGTGGTGGTGGGGGCTCCTATTGCAACAGAAGCTAACACCCCCTTTTTTTTAACGACAGTCCAAAAGCACGAGTCAGACATCAAGGCCATCCTCAAGGGCAAGACCAAGGCCGTCGACATCATCGGTGCCGCGCCCTCCGAGTTCACCCTTGCCTACCTCGGCAAGGCCCTCCACTTTATCCTGCTCATCGGCGTGC
>Ga0302233_10001051_pt1 | contig 20228 bp, 33 predicted proteins | sample II_Palsa_N3_1_FD_193516 | JGI IMG/M metagenome (GOLD analysis project Ga0302233, IMG submission 193516) | Peat permafrost microbial communities from Stordalen Mire near Abisko, Sweden - II_Palsa_N3_1 | ecosystem: Environmental > Terrestrial > Soil > Palsa > Peat permafrost | place: Sweden... | reverse complement strand
TAGAGCGAACATGAAGCGTCCTTTGCCGGGTCGGGAAACCGTAAAAATTCCTGTCTGCTTAGTGTTGTTGTTTTTTTCTCGCCCCCACAAATACTTTGAGATTTCTTCGCGTTCGCAGTCCTCTCTCTTCCTACGTCCACGTCTACTCGGAGTACCCCTTTGTCCTGAATCAACGGCAAATTTATTATGCAGACAGAACGGGGGTCCAGAAAAAAATTTTTTGCAGCGCCATGACGACCCTCCGTTTTGTTCCGCCCTTGCAGCCCAGCACAATAATCCACCAGCACTTCCCACAGGCAGACGCGCAACATCCCTCGCGCCTCCAGCAGCCCCCGCAGCAGCCACAGGATCTTGGTCATCTCCAGCAACAGCAGCAGCAACAGCGACAGCCACATCACCAGCCAACTTTTACCACTGCCACCAGTTCCACGCAACCTCGAGCTGTCCAGTCCTACAAGACGACCACAACAACTGCAGCGACGACGATAACAACAACAACAACAACAACAACAACAACAACAACAACAACCCATTTCCCGGTAGCAGCGACGACGTCTACGGCGGCCGTTACAGTCGCGTCGTCCTCCTCGTACCTCAGAGGAACCGCCACTTTGACAGGTATGGGAGGCAGCAACGGCCAGCCAGAGCTCGATGCCGTCCAGCTTATGCAGCAGCAGCAACAGCAGCAACAACTCGAGTTCCAACTGCAACAGCAACAGCAGCAGCAGCAGCAGCAACAACAACAACAGCAGCAGCAGCAGCAGCAGCAATTTGCAAATCTGGCACTGTACTATTACCAACAGCAGCAGCAGCAGCAGCAGCAGCAACAAACGCAGACCTACAGTATCCAACAGTGGCAGCTGTTGCAGCAGCAACAGGAACAGTTGCGCTACCAACAACAACTGCAGTATGCTGGTGTCGACGCGACTTCCTTCGTTGTGACACCCCAGCAACTGCAACCGTGCGCCATCGACACCTATGACATGGTCGGAGAGTCTATGGACATCACAATAGCAGGAGGACTGGCAACAGCAGCAACAAACTCCATCTCATCTTCTACCGAAACATTGTACTCGACGTCCTCAGGGTCCAATGGTTCGACCTACAATACCGCCCCTGCCATTGTACGGAAACGAACGTCTTCTCAGAGCCAACAGCAACCGCAAAAACCCATGCTCCCGTCAATGACCGCCGGGTCCACACCCTTTGATGTTGGCGAAAACTATGAGCTCATCAAGCCACTCGGGCAGGTAACAACTAATTTTTTTTTCAACCTGCCTTCCTTTTCGATTCTAAATTCAAACTTTTTTTTTTTTTGTGCTTTTGCAGGGCTCCTACGGATTAGTCATGTCGGCCGTTCACCGGCCGAGTGGGCAAAAGGTTGCTGTGAAAAAAATATCACCGTTTGACCATCGACTGTTTGCGCTGAGGTAACGCGGGAATAATAAACAAATTGGTTTGATTTCTCAAAATATTGTCTGCCTGTAGGACCCTCCGTGAAATAAAGCTGCTCAAAAATCTCAACCACGAAAACGTCATTGGTCTGCGCGACCTGTTCAGCGGCCCCACAGGAAACGACGTCTACGTAGTGCAAGACCTGATGCAAGCCGACCTCAGCGCCATCATAAAAATGCAGCAACTCTCTGATGACCACGTTCAATACATGGTAGTGTGGGAAATATAACTTTTCTCCTTCCGAAACTAAAAAGGAAAACAAAAAGGTTTACCAAATGCTCCGTGGTCTCCTTTACATTCACAGTGCCAACTGCCTCCATCGCGACCTCAAGCCGGGTAACATCCTCATCAACGAAGATTGCACCGTGCGCATCTGCGATTTCGGCATGGCTCGCAGCGCCGACGGGTTTGAGGAAGGCGAAGATTTTTTGACCGAATATGTTGCCACAAGGTGTGTATTTTATTTTTATTGTCTTACGTAAAAAAAAGCTAATAAACCTTATTTTTTTCTGTTTCATTCAGATGGTACCGAGCCCCAGAGATCATGCTCACGCAACGGCACTACGGCAAGCCCATTGACATGTGGTCCATTGGCTGCATCATGGCAGAGATGCTAGGACAGGCACCTCTTTTCCCGGGACAAGACTATGTCCATCAGCTGATGCTAATTTTCTCAAGTATTTTTTTCTTTTCCTTTTTTTTTTTTTTTTTTCACTGACTCGTTCTGTCGTATAGTTTTGGGTTCCCCGACAAAGGAGGACCTCCACTTGGTCAAGTCCAATACCATCCTCAGCTTTTTGAACAAAGTGCCCCAGATGCCCCCTCAGCCGCTCAAGCTGCGTTTCCCCAACGGAAACGACGAGGCCCTCGATTTTTTGAGCAATCTGTTGGTTTTCGATCCAACCCGGCGCTTTACCGTCGAACAGGCGCTGGAGCACCCATACATGTCACGGTATCACGACCCTAAGGACGAACCCGTCTGCCGTCCTATCCCTATGGACTTTTTCGCCTTTGATTATTGCGAAAAGCCGCCGAGCAAGGAAGATCTGCGAGGTACCCAAATAAACTACTAAACAAGTTTCTGGTTCTAAAGATACCTATTTGACATGAAAAAAAAAAAAAGACCTCCTGACGTACGAAGTCGCATCGTTTCCTCGCAATAACACAGACTAAATTAAACTGAACCTTGTAATTGTAATTCGATCAAAGTGCACTAAATCGGTAACGGGTGTAATAAAAACTAATTGGAACGGGTGGGAAAGAAGGGAGGAAGCATTCGTCTTTGAAAGACTCTTAAAAAGAGGAAAACAGGGCATTGTAGGAGGGGATAGACTCCAGGAAGGACGTGTCACTCGAGTGCAGGGAGGACTCGCGCGATCCAAAGCCTTCGTCGTGTTCACTTTCGCACATGGCATTGTCACTGTTGGGAAAAAACAACAACATCAGATTATTCTCAAGCAAAAAAGAAGGGGAAATACCTGCGCTGCTGTTGGTAGCTGTTGTCCTGCTGCAGAAGGCTGCTCTGGATGCCGACGATCTGGGGGATGTTGCCTGGTGTCCACAGGTTCGAGTCGGGTCTCGGGTCGATCCACGTCGTCGTTTTGGTGTTGTGGTCGATGAAGAAGGTGAGGCCCTCCTTTGTTTGAGCTGCTTCCCAGCCAGCTGGAAGGGGCTGCGAGCTGCCCATGGGTTCGCACACAGTGGGATAGTGATCAGAAGGCTGCTGTAGCTGCTGAGTTGAAGGGCTCTCGACCGGGAACGTCCACGACGCCGTGTTTGTCGGCTTGTGCACGTAGAGGACCTGCGAATCTTGCAGCACGACGCGTTCCCAGTTTGGAGGCAACGGTTGCTGATGCTGTTGGACATTGTCGGGAGACTCCATACTTGATGAACCAGATGCTGAGGCACCTGTGCTGTTGGCCAAAGGGGTTGCTGTTGGGACGGTCGCACCTGCTGAAGCGTTGCGTCCCGTTGAGGAGGAGGCAGACGAGTTGGGGAGGAACGAAAAGTTCATGGCATCAAAGTTGGCTCCTTGCAGCTGTTGCTGGAGCTGAGGCGGCGGAAGCGGCATAACCGGCGGGACCATGAAAGGCATGCCAGTGCCGGAAGCAGCAGCAGCAGCAGCGGCGGCGGCGGCCACGGCCGCAAACATGGCCGGAGGCGCGTGAGTGAAGAAAGAAGGCTGAGGACCGCCCAGGGTGTTGGAGTTGACGAACTTGGGGAACATTGGTAGCATCCCTGTCGAGGCGCCAGTTGGCATGGACTGTTGCCTGCTCCCCTTGGACAACTGTTGATGCTCGGATGTGGAGACCATCGGCGATTGCGGCGAGGAATGCGCTGCGGCTGCGGACTTGGGCTGGATGTTGCGCATAGGATCTTGCTGTTGCCGCGGCGGCGCGGGCGCCAAGGGAGTAAGCTTGGACTCAAAATGCGTCCCGGGAAGAGCAACAGGGGCGACAGGCGGCATAAGGTGCTCGCACCTTCCGGCGGCTCCACATGTACACGCGCTGTTCACAAGCTGAAGCTGCCGTCGCAGGGTCGTCACCTCTTGCAAAAGCATTTCCTTTTGTCGTTTCATGTGTGTCATGTACGAAACCGCCTTGCAGGAAAAAAAAAAGTTATTTTTTGCACAGATAAAAAAAAACTTTCCCCCCCCTACCTTGCTCAAAATGGCAGCTTTGGTGAGCTTTTGATTCTCGCACGAAGGGATACAATTTTTCAGCTCCTCCAGTCCATCCTTGATGTTGCGGCGGCGTGTCTGCTCACAAGCCAGGTGGAACTGGCGACGCTGCTCCAAAACTTCATCATCGGATTGATTTTCAACCTTGACCTAGAAAGAAAAATTTTTTTTTACCACATTTAATTGTAAAAATAATACTGCTTGTATACCGGCTTGCTGATCATGTTTGGGTTGAGGTAATTGCCAACAGCTGTCTCAGCGCCGCCCGCAGACGTCGAGCTATTGTCGTCCTCGTCCCCTTGGTCCATTTCAAACAGACCTTCCAGGCCAGAGTCGGGTCCCTCCATTGACGAGTGCGGTATATCCATTTTGTCCATGCCGTCTTGGTCCGTCCCAAACAGCTCCCGTAGCCGTGAGCTGTTTTGTCTCACCCACCTGGTCGAATTTTGCGCGCCTTTACGCAACGCAAAAAGAAAAAGAAAAAAAAATGGTTAAGACCAAAAGATAACGAAAACAAAGCACGTACCCTCGTTCAGGTCAGACTCGAGCTCGCGCTGGCGGCGCTGCTGCATCACGAGGTCGTGCGCAGACGTCCCCGTGCCGTCCATCATTGCTTTGTTCGTTGAAGGTTGTTTTCTGCTGCCTTTTTTTTCCGTGTGTTTTTCTTGCGGCCCAGCCACCAAAAAAAAAACCTGTTCGTTGAAGCAGAACGCGAAACAAAGCGAATCAGTACGACCGCAACTTTCATCCAGTGCGGCTGAAGAGGAAACAGCGCGAAAAACAACAAACGGGATTTGATTTTGTGCTTAGCAAAAACAAAAAAAAAAGGGCAACAGGAGTTGCACAAGTCAAAATAAATTTGAGATTTGTCAGTTGCACCTTTGCGTTCGACATGCGTACTGAGCCACACCCGCCAACCAGCTACCCGGCCCACTTTTGCGCTCTCACTCAGTCGGTTTGTCACAGGAGTAAAAATTTTTAATATGGCAGCCGCAGTGTGCTTCCCTATGAATGGTCGTTCCTTTTTTTTTCATCGCTCTATCAGTTGGACTGGCAGGACTTGCGAAAACGAAGCCTCGGCACAACATAAAACTGCAGTGGTGTTCGAGCTTTTGAAAAAAGACAAAACAAACAACAACCAAAAAAAAACTCCAAAAAAATTTTTTGGTCGTTCAAGACTTTGTGTGCAGGACTTTGATGAGATAGAGAGATTGCTGAGGACATCGGTTCAGGGAACAACAAGTGTGCCATTCATGTTGAGCTTTGCCTGTAGTTGGTGGTATCCAAAATCTTTTTTTTTTTTTTTGAATTTGAATGAGAAAACATGAAGTCAACACAACGGCGAAACGGTACCTTTTTCCCGCACATTGCGCATATGCCTGATCATGTGTTGACATGTTAGAAGAAGACTGAACGGTAGGATCTATCATGTACCTAGCTTGTACGCGCATTGTTGGCAATAATGGGATCCTGCTTGGTGGATTTTTTGCTTGCACACCTTGCACTTGATCGAGTATGGCTCAAACCTGATAGATAGATAGATCGAAATTCGGCTACGGTGAGGATCCTGGTCTCTGGATCCTACGTGTGCGTACGTGTTCCTGGCGGATTTGTTCAACAGCTTGTTTTCGCCAATCTTTCGACCTCCGATTGCCATATCCGTCTCTTTGCCTCCAGCACCTGCACTACTGCTACTGCTACTGCTGCTGCTGCTTGGGGCGCCCACTGCAGCAATGCCATCAGCAAAAAACAGCTCGATCATGCAACATACCACCAACTCCCAATGTCGCAGCGTTCTTGATACGATATGGGTCGGGAGGGGCCGCCTTTCCCAGCTTTGCTTGACCTAATCAGAACGAGCTGTTAGGGCACGATGGGATGCAGGTCCATACATTTATCGCACACCATCGACGAGAACAAGAAAGCACCTCGGTGGAAAGCCTATGGGGTTTACTTTGAAAAGTGTGGCGCCGCGATGTCGAAAAAAGACGAGGACGTTGGTACGTCTTGCCTGCAACAGCCTGGAGGGGGTGGCGGGTGCGCGGGAGCAAGATGTGTTGGAGGAGGAGGAGGGGCAAGCGTGGGAGTATTGGGGTTTTTTGAACTTGATTTGGAGGAGATGGGAAAAAAGTCAGCAGCGACAAAATCACTCGTACTGAACGCGGAGAAACACGAAAACCCTGAGCAGAGGTCACGCCGTTCACTTCTATTGACAAGAGCCAGGTGCTCCAAGAGGCGCGCATTTTCCACGACCTGCAGGTATGAAGCAACCCGCTCAAACAAGCATACTTTTTTTTTTTCCTTCCAATCTTAATGCCACACACACACACACCCCAAAACCTCTGTGCATACACACGCACGTACACGCACACAGATCAACTCGCGGAAATGCTGTGTCCTGCTGACAAAGATCCTCTACCTCATCTACCAAGGGGAAATCTTTGCGACGACCGAGGCAACCGAGGTGTTCTTTGCAATCACCAAGCTGTTCCAGTCCAAAGACGTATGTCTCTGCATTCGCCGCTCCGCGTACTAACGCTTGACAAAAAAACCCTCCAGATTACTCTCCGTCGAATGGTCTATCTGGTCATCAAGGAACTCTCGGGCGTCGCACAGGATGTGATCATCGTCACCAGTAGCCTGCAAAAGGACATGAACGCCAAGGCCGACCCGGTGTATCGCGCCAACGCCATCCGTTCTCTCTGCAAGATCACCGACGTAAACCCTTGTGTTCTTTGGGTGTACGCGTGTGTAGTCTGAACCTCTTTCGTTCATTCAAAAATAGTCTTCCATGATTGCAAGCATGGAGCGTTTCTTCAAGCAGGCCATTGTCGACAAGAACCCGACCGTGTCGAGTGCAGCGCTTGTCTCAGCCTGCCATCTTTTCAACAACAACAAGGAAGTTGTCAAGCGCTGGGTCAACGAAGTGCAGGAAGCAAGTCAGAGCAAGTGTAACGCGCTTTTTATTTTTTCATTGGTCCCATGGATAAAATTTCCCTGTCATGACAGCGACAATGGTGCAGTACCACGCCCTCGGCCTCATGTACCAAATCCGTCAAAAGGACCGTATGGCTGTTGCCAAGCTCGTTCAGGTAGTTTTCTGAATGGAAAAGCCGCCGTCAAAACGCTGACGGCACTTTTTTTGCTTTCTCCAGAGCTTCAGCAAGGGCGGTGTCCGTTCTCCGTACGCTCACTGCATGCTCATCCGCTATGCCGTCAAGGTCATGGAGGAAGAGGAGGGGCCCAGCCCGGGGAGGTCTCTGTATGATTTCCTGGACTCTTCCCTCCGTCACAAGAACGAGTTTGTCGTCTTCGAGGCAGCTCGCGCCATTTTCTCGCTCCCCGACGCCACAAGCAAGGAGGTTATTCCTGCCCTTGCTGGTAAGTGGAAAATTCCAAAGTGCCCAAACTTACAACGTGTCATACAATCTAGTTCTCCAGCTCTTCTTGTCGTCGCCCAAGCCTGCGCTCAGATTCGCGGCCATCCGCACGTTGAACCGCGCAGCGAGCACACACGCTTACATTGTGGCCGCATGCAACGTCGACATGGAGAACCTGATCACCGACGCCAACCGCACAATCTCGACCCTTGCCATCACCACGCTGCTCAAGACCGGCACCGAGGCGTCCGTCGACCGTTTGATGAAGCAGATCGAGGGCTTCATGTCGGAGATCTCGGACGAGTTCAAGGTCGTCGTCGTCGAAGCCATCCGCTCCCTCTGTCTCAAGTTCCCCAACAAGCAGGCTTCCATGGTATATTGTTTTAAACCAAAAAAAAAAAAAAAGAAAAAGGGGGGTGATTTCATGTTTTTTTTTTTTTCCCCCTCTTTTTTTGTCAATAAAAGATCAACTTTTTGGCGTACAACTTGCGCGAGGAGGGCGGCTTCGAGTTCAAGCGCGCCATCGTTGATACGTTGCTCACGTTCATAACAGAGATCCCCGAATCCAGGGAGGCGGCCATTGTCAGTCTTTGCGAGTTTATTGAGGACTGCGAGTTCCCCCAGCTCGCCGTACGAATCCTCCACATGCTCGGCAAGGAGGGCCCCAATACGCCCAACCCGACACGTTGCATCCGATACATCTACAACCGTGTCATCCTCGAGACATCCACTGTGCGCGCTGCTGCCGTGACCGCCCTCGCCAAGTTTGGAGTTAGCAATCTCGAGAACCTGCGAGCGTCCGTCATTGTCTTGCTTACCCGGTATTATAGAAATGTAAAAATAAAAAAAAAATTTTTTTTTTTAATGGCAGAATATTAAAATACTCGTTTTACAAAGATGCCTCAACGACAATGACGACGAGGTCCGCGACCGTGCCACTTTCTACCTCAATATCATCAAGAAGGACGCGTCCGTCGCAAAGCAGTACCTTGCCGCCGGTATGTCTTGTTGTTTCCTTCTTTGCTTTTTTTATTTTTTTATTTTTTTAAATGCTGTCTTTCTTCCTCGTAGACACAATTTATTCGATCGCTGCCCTTGAGCGCGCGCTGGCAAACTACGTGACCGACCCCCACAACGCCGTGTCGGGACCATTCAACCCTCAGTCGATTCCAAAGATCTCGGCTGACCAAGAAATCACACAACCCATCCGCAAAACGGCTGCCTCAATGGTCGAGGAGACACCCGTTTCGTTGTCATCCCTGGCCGCTGCTGCGGCTTCCAAGAGCGACGAGTTCACTATTGATAAGCACGCTGCAAACCTTGCCAAGGTACCGGAGCTCGCCAAGCTCGGCACGCTGCTCGTCTCGTCCAAGCCGATCGCTCTGACCGAGGCTGAGACAGAGTACAACGTTTCCCTCATCAAGCACATTTTCCCCGAGCACATTGTCCTCCAGTATGACTGCCGCAACACTCTCAACGACCAGATCCTCGAGGACGTGTACGTTCAAACCGAGACGGATGCCGACGACATTTCGGAGGAGGTAACTGTCTTTTTAAAAGAGGTCAGCGTTTTCGGTATTGAAAGGGGGGGAAATTGCAGAAATCAACCAAGATCGCACAGCTCAAGTACGATGACAAGCAGAGTGCCTTTGTCATCTACAGCAAACCCGCCGATAGCTTCCCACAGGGCTCGTTTACCAACCTGCTCAAGTTTGTCGTCAAGGACTGCGATCCCGAGACCGGTGAGGCCGATCCCGAAGGCTATCCCGACGAATACGAGGTTTTGGGCTTTTTATTTATTTTATTTGTCTCACTGAATCTTGTTTTTCCAATCTCTTAGCTCGAGGCTGCAGACTTGTCACTCGCAGACTATATGCTCCCCCACCAGATCAACAACTTTAAACAGGCATGGGACGAGATGGGCGACGCAGGACAGGCCTCGGAGACTTTCCAGCTGACCGCCGTCCAATCTCTTACGGACGCTGTCGAGACTGTCGTCTCGTGCCTCGGCATGAAGCCCCTCGAAAAGTCAAACGTTGTCCCCGCCGACAAGACCACACACACTGTCTTCCTCTCGGGCAACCTCAAGGGCCAAACAATCATCCTCGCTCTCGTGCGCCTTGTCTACAACGCGAGCAGCGGAGTCACCATGGAGCTGTCTGTGCGGTCAGACAATGCAGAACTGTCGCAACTCATCGCCAACGCCATCCAATAATAGCATAATAAAAATTCTCCATCCATCTCCTCTTCGTTTCTTTTTACCCCCCTCCCCGTCCTTTACCTTGAGATTTTTATTTTTTTTTTATTTTTTGCTTTACATTGTTTTGAATCTTTTGGCATCCGGTTCGTTCACTGAACTGGACTGTCGTTTTGCCTCCAAAATCGCTTGGGCACGCCGCCGCCGCTCCTCGAGGACATTGTCGTTGGTAGCCATCGACTTGGACCTGAGAAAAGCGTCGGCGCGTTTCCTCCGCTCCTCGAGCAGGTCGTTCGACGATCCTGGAAGGACAGAAGACGATGGCTTCCCCCCTTGCAGTTGCCTCAGCTTTTCACGGTAGTACTCGTTGTGAGCATGGTCGGGTTTTAAAAAGAAGAACTTTTCGTTTCCCCTGTTTTTCTGTGCGACTGTGGCCTCGAATTCGGAGCCGTTCCGTGCGACGTACTCGGCCACCTTGTCAATGATGCTGACGGCTTCTGGCGGCGGTTGCAGCGGCTCCTTTGATGACGTCTGATCGGGCACTTTGTGTGCGTCTTCGTCGTCGTCGCCGTCAATGTCGTCCCCATCCGTGTAGTCGAGCATTCCGCTGGAGACAAGGTAACAAACGTGCCTGTAGAACGGATGGAGCTCATCCGCAGGCTCGAGGAACCGAAAGAGAGGATTGTGCGCCTGCTTGGCACGAACGAGCAGCGCAGTTTGAGGGTCCTTGTTGGAGTCGAAAAACTTTGCCGTCTTCTCGATGATTGCGCTCTGCTTCTCCGTTTGTGGCTGCAAAATAATAAAAATTTAGAAAAAAAAAAAAATTTTTTTTTTTTGTGTGTGTGTATACTAGCTGGATGTTGTCGGGCACGGCAAAGCGAGGAATGTAGATCGTGGGTGGCTGAGGGGGCGGCGGTGGTGCTGGTGATAAAGTTGAATAATCCAACTGAAAAAACATTGCATCGCCTCTCCGCTTTTCGTCCACCCTTCGCAACTCTTCTCTTGCTTCTTCCTCTACCACCTCTGCTGCCGCTGCTGCAGCGGCTGCTCCTGTCGCTGTCGCCTCGACCAGGTCGCGGTATCGCTCCGTCTCCAGCTTGCGGTGCAACTCGACCTGCTGCGGTGATCGCCTGTAGACGCCCCTAAAGCGGGCCAGCTTTTGCGAGTCGTCCGTCAGGTTGCGCACGTCGTACCGGTCCACGCGCAGACTGTCGTCGCCGTTCCACGGGATCAGCATCCGGCCCTCTTCCACCGCGCGCGCAGTGTCGTCGTCGCGGTACCGTTTGCTCTCGTAGCCACACACGACCATGTCCCTCTGCGTTGTTTGTTTCGTTGCAGTTAGACCACCATGTGGGCTGTCTGATACACTCGCTCACCAGCACTTCGTCCAGCGAGCGCGGTAGTTGTTGCCGGTAACCGTGCCCTGGACCGTGGCGACCCCGTAGGGAGGAGGCCTCCGGGGTCCCTGGCTCGGGGAAGAGCCATGACGCGCGGAAGTCGCCCATTTTATCCACCACCAACCACCCTTCTTCAGCGACATTAGTTCAAGAACATCACCCCCTTCCCCATCCCCCGCCGTCCGGTCCGACTGTCCGCTGTTGAGCGCGACCGTGACAGCCGAAAAAAAAAAAAAAAAATGCTGTCGTTTGATTGGTCAACAACTGGTCATGTTTCATTCCTGACGTTTCCTGTCGGGCTTTTTCCATCCTGCTCTCGCCGCAGTTTTGTGTCGCTGCTGTGTACGCCTTTTGCACAGATAGGACCCATCCCTTCGTCATGGTTCTCATTCTGTCAACATAATTTTTTTGTTCCGGAAATAGAAATCTGGAATGGACGCGCGCGAGGAAGACGAGGAACCACTGAGCGCGCGCCTTCTCCGCAAAATCGCGCTACTGGAGGGCCGCAGTGGCCGGCCTCCAGCCATCCCAGCCGCCCGCGCCGCAGATGCAGCGACTCCTGCCAAGCCCACAGCGACGGCCCCGGTGGCTCGCGCCGACGCCGCGGCCAAGACGACGACGCCTTCGACTTGTTCACTGACAACACAAGGCGCAAAGGGGAAGAAGCCAACATTGACCACGGAGGACGCCGTGACCGCGGCCGAGTCACTGCACAAGCTCGCCCAGCCTGCCAAGCACGTGTACCTGTTCGACAACCTGCCCGAGACCGTCCTGAGCAAGCGCGAGATGCGCAAGTTTGAGTGGGTGCTCCGAGAGGAAGACAGTATATATTAAAAGGGGTGTGTGGGCGGGACGGTGGTGGTTGCTAACGGCAAGGCGTGACTGCACGGTGTGGTTTGTTCGCAGAGGAACGCAAGCGGCTGCAGCGGCTGCAAAAGCAAAAGGACAAGGGGCGGCACCAGCCGAATGACAACGACGACGAGACGGAAGACGCCTTTGACAACAAGTGGACAGCCGGGGGTCTTCAAGCTGGCGTCGTGCCAAAGGCTGCTGTGCCTGCAGCTTCTGCGGCTGCCGTCTCTAGCTCTGCGGCTGCCGTCTCTAGCTCTGCGGCTGCCGTCTCTAGCTCTGCGGCTGCGTCCAAGCAACTCATGTCCCTAGACTTTCTCTGCAGCGACGGTACATGTATACGTAGTTTATGGTTTTCCACGGAATCTAATCCTCCCATCTGGATGCCCAATAGATGACGCGGTCGTGCCGTCGCCCAAACTGGCAGACCAGCCATCGCGCGTGCCTTCGCCAGCCTTGTTGCCAGCGTCGTCGTCGCTTTTCGCCACAAAACCACTGTCGGCCGAGGTGGTCCATGACGATGCCGACTACGTGACGTTGCCAAGGACGTTCAGCGTCGGCAAGACCATCCAGGTCCAGGAGCGCAACGGTGAGTGGTTCCGTGCCGCCATTCTCAGCATCGAAGACCGTCTGGTAACAAACAAGACTGGGAAAGAAAAAAAAACACCCTTACGTTTGCATCTCTTAGATGTTTGTGCACTTTGACAACTCGGACAGTGGGCACGACCAATGGATCGAGTACGACGAGAAGACGATGAAGATCGCGTCGTCCTCCGGCGGCAACAAGGCCTCTGCCTCCTCTCGAAAGGACCCGAAGCCATCACCAGCGCAGGAGCCTGGGAGGGACGCAAGACACTTTGTGACAAGGTCGTTGATGAAACAGCTTGCCGAGAAACCTGCTCCCGCCAAGAAGAAGAACACGAGTACGGATGTTTCTGATGTTGCTCTTGCCATACTAAATTATTCTGCTTGTCCAAAAAGAACTCCGAAAACTAGCCGACAGCTCGGACGAGGAAGGGCCGAAGATCGTTCCCGCCGAGCGACAGCCTCAACAGCCACAGCTTCCAGCCCAACAACACAGCGACAGCAGCAGTGACGATGACGGCGACAGCGATGGTAGTGCCGGATCGGATGCATACAACAGCGACGATGGCGAGGACGACGCTGCTCTCAAGGGAGGAAGGCGCACTTCTGTTGCTGGTGAGCCGGCCAAGGCACCCAAGCGGAAACGAACGGCTACCGAACGACTCCGCTCCGAAAAGCACCTTAGTGGAAAGCAGCTCAGGAGACTGCTGAGACAGCAACGCAAGGAAGAAGAGATTGAGCTACGGAAACAACAGCAAGCCGAGCTCGATGGTATACCCTTTTTTGTTGACGCTGAATGTTTCAAATAAAAAAAATCTGGTTGCAGCGTCTGCGTGGTTCAAGTGCGACAACTGCCAGCACGGCATCCACACGCAACGTTATTCGTGCCAATACTGCGAGACGGACGAGGAGGGGATGAACAGCTTTGATCTGTGCGTGTCGTGCTTCCAGGTCAACTTCCCCTACTCGCACCCGCACCCGCGCGAGTCCTTTGCGCTCGAGGTCATTGAGGAGGACTTGGACTTGAACACGGACGATCACGAGGAACCCAATGCGGCGGCCACCATCAAGGGGCGATCCCTCCAGCCCGACACGTTCCTTCCCAACTGGGAGTCGCTCAAGCCTCCCCAGAATGAGTTTGAGATGCTCCTGGAGGAAAGGTGGTGTGAACATGGTAGCAATAATTATCTCATTGCTTCAAACAGGAGAGAGCACTACTGCGAGCTGTGCGACGAAGGAGATGGTGATGCGTTTGGTCCATTCGTCAGCGACATCCCGTTTGCTGTCCCTGGCACACGCTCGGGTGTTCCACAGTCGTACTTTTGGATCCATCGAGGTAATGCATACAATTTTATTTTATTTTTTTCCCTTGAGATGAGGCACTTACCACTCCCCGCCCAACAGCCTGTGCACTCGCAGCCCCGGAAGTCGTGTGCCGCGAAAACAACTGGTTCAACGTTGCAAAGGCCGTCCGTCGAGGCAAACGGATCGTAATACCAATAAAACAAATCTTGAAAAAAAAGAATATTTTTTAAAAAAACATTGCTTTTAGAAATGCACCTCGTGCAACAAAAAGGGAGCCACCGTGGGCTGCTACGACATTACTTGCAATAAGAGCTTCCACGTGCGATGCTCTGGCCGTCCTGCCCAAAAGTTCCTGGACGGAGTCGTGTATTGGTGCGCACAGCACGACATGACACGGACCAAAGTGACGTACGAGTACATCATCAACTGCGACGGATGTGGCCAAGAGCTCAAGGACTCGTGGCGTTCGTGCACCATGTGTGAGTCGTACTGGAACGGCTTTGACCTTTGTCTCGACTGCTTTGATCGGTATATATTATCAATACGTTGCCCGATATAATAATTGACAAAAAAAATTAAACAGGGTCGAGATGGGCGTTGACCACAAGAAAAAGCGACCGGTCGTCGTTGCCAAGGTTCCTCCCCCTCCTCCCCCGGCTGTGCCGTCATCAAGTCTCGACGGGTTGTCTTTGACCGGCGATGCAGATTCTGCCTACGGCACCTCACCAAACAGGTCGCCGTCGCCTTTGTCAGACTGCATGGATGGTGTCACTCCTGCTGCCTCTTCGCCTCCCGCGCCTCCCAAGGAGCCCTTGTTGCATCCGCACGAACGCGACAAGTTCAAGATCGCCACACGAGAGGCCTTTGACGCTGACTCGACCGAAGACACTGAGATGAAAAAGATCTCGCGATCAAGGACCAGGCGACCTCGCCCCGTCGAAGGCAGCTCTGCTCGCCAATGCTACTACTGCTCGACCTCGGAGTCGACCGAGTGGCGCCAGGGATTCCACGGTGTCATCATGTGCACAACATGTGCCGCTGTCTCTGAGCATGACAATCCCGATGCCGCGATGGACGAAGATCAGGACTCGGTCCTTCAGTCGTAATAAAACTTTTTTGCAATCCAAAAAAAAAAAAAAAAAAATTGTTTTGGGGTATCATAGAATCCCAGAGGAGAACGACTACATTGCATCCGTCGAGGATTACGCGCACCAGCCTTACGAAACACGACGTCTCTTGTATGTTGTTTCATTTGTGATTTTTTTTTTTTTTAAGTTTCTAATAGCAAATGTTTTGCACACAGCACAAACACCACAAGCAAGCTTAACGAGATGGCCGCGGATACCAGACGTCCTCTTTTCCTGCCGACCTATGCTCCGCAGCAAGACCAGCTATACTCGCTCAATATCAAGACAACCTTTTTCGACGTGCCTGGACGCGCGCCGCGATGGGCCTCTCACTCATCCTCTGACTACAGCGGCACGTGGCTGCCGCAGATTGTTCGTTGGACACTGGAACGACTGACCAACGAAGGCGGTAGCAAAAAAAATTTTTTTTATTCTTTCTTTTTTTATTATACTCAAAAAAAAGAGTCAATCAGATCGTGTGCTCACAAACTTCTTGGGGCGTGGCACTGATGTCATCGAGGCCTTCCTTCTGGGTCGCAAGGCCGTGGGCATTGACATCAATCCGATGGCGGTCGCTCTCTCACAGCGCAACTGCACGTTCGCTGTCCCTCCCGAGCTGCAACAGGTCATGCGAGCTGACCGGCGGCCAACCCTCATCTTGGCCAACGCCATGCGCCTGCAGGGAGCACTGTTTCGCAATGCCTCGTACGACCATGTGCTCTCGCACCCGCCCTACTTCCGTTGCATTGTCTACTCGTCGCATCTGGATGAGGACATCTCGCGCAGCCCCGACTTTCAAAAGTTTGGCGAGCAGATGTCCATGGTCGCAAAGGAGACTCGTCGCGTCCTCAAGCCGGGAAAGTACTGCACCCTCGGTATCGGCGACAACCGCGAGCACTGCTTCGTCATCCCGGTCTCTTTCGTCACCATCAATGCCTACATCCAGCAGGGCCTGCAGCTTTCAGAGCTCGTAAGTTCATGACCAAAATGTATCATTTTTTATTTATATTTGTTTTCGTTAGATTGTCAAGCGTCAGCGTTGCTGCTCGGGCACGGCCAAGGGAGCGTCCCTTTCGATCTTGCACGACTTTCTCATCATCACGCACGAGTTCATTGCCATCTTCCGCAACCCAGACGGTGCCCAGCCAATGCCTTGCGAATGCGGTGACCTGCCAAGACAGCACCTCAACACGCCCATCTCGCAAGCAGGCCCGCAACAGGAAGTTTGTGATGCAGACAGCGGCGCTGTCAAGATCTCCAACCAGACTGTGCCCCCATCGAGCTTTGCTAATCAGTGCAAGGTCCTCGGAACTGTCTGGTGCTACCCGACGCTTTCGGAGAAGCAGCTGGTCGAGTCGACTTGCAACCAGGTGGTATGTTGTTGTTGTTTTTTTAAAAAAAAAAATTATACTTTTATTTATTAGCTCGGCCGCTTTGGATCGCCCGGTCAGCGATGGCGACGAGTCCGTTGGGCGGAAGATGAGCAGCCGGAAGAAGGTGTCAGTGACGAAGAACAGCCGGAAGACAGAGGCGATCTTCAGCAGCCTCGTACCGAAACGACCAGCGACCCAACCACCGATGAGGCCACAAACGAGGCCCCCAAGGTAGCGGTGTATTGTTTACTTTTTTTTTAAAAAAAAAACAATCTCTTTCCAGCTGTCCGACTACGAGATCGAAAAGAACCGACGCGTCGAAAACAACAATCGGCTGCTGCAAGCCCTCGGCCTGCTTTCGACGGACGAGAGCATGGCGGGGCACTCCACCTTTGACGGAAACATCGATGAGTCTCTCAAGAAGGCCCTTGCATGCCTCGAGGAAAGCAACAGAGAGGACATCTCGGTTTCCTCTTTCTCCTCTGCCTCGTCCAAGGCGTACGCGCCATCTCCCGTAGCCCTCGCGTTTATCGACCCCAAGCGGGTCGGCAACGTCGCTCAAGTCGATCCGTGGCGGAGACACGTTCTGACCCAGTGCCTGCAGGCTGCCCGCTCCCTCACTCTCGGTGGTGTCCTTGTCGTCGGCGCACGCGATCAGCGATTCGAGTGTGCCTGCTGCAAGTGCAAAGTCCTGTGGCCATTGTCGATCATCCTCTGGCGTGACCTCGAAGAGCCCTTGGCAGATGCTGGCCTCGTCCTCAAGGAGATTGTCGGTGTCGCTCCTCAACAGTTCTCCAAATCCAAGTAAGAAGACTACTGGAATAAAATTTATTTTTCGTTTATTTATTTTGATTGCAAATATTCTTGATCATTTGAAGGAATGACGTGTACGAGCCAACTACATCGCAAACCGGCCGGTCCGCAGTTGAGGTCGAGCACCTCCCAATCGTCCACGATCTCTATCTGATCTATGTCAAGAAATCCAACAAAAGCAACTAACCCAAAAGAATATACGTGTCCATAACTACGTACCAGCATGCTATAAATCAACTTGAAAATTCCCCTTCTTCGCATAAACATCTTCTACTTATTCCCCTTCTTGTATGGGGACTTTGTCTGCGACAGCAGTGGCCGAGTTTGGTGCCGTGGTGACAGAGGCAGCAGCAGCAGCAGCAGCAGTGGTTGTGGACGGAGGAGCCGCCGATGAAGACTTGTCCTTTGCTTGTTCAACGAGGGTCACCAAACCGACAAAGAGCGGCGTCGAACGAGCACCAGCAGAAAAGTGCTCGATCTCGGCGCCGTACGCTTGGATATCCACGGTGAGCTGTAGGTACATCTTGTCCTCATCCGAGGTTTCGCCAGTGGCCGCGGCCGTCTTTCGCTTGGTCTTTTTCAGCCGGGACAGAGAATCTTCTGTCCTCTTCACAGTCTGCACCACTTCGTTGACCAGGGCCGAGTACCTTTTTTAACCCAGATAAACAAACAAGCCGTCAAATAAAATAACCAAACGCACTTTTGCGTAAGTCCTTCGATCACTTGTCCTGTCCAAGTGGTCACGACAGCCGGAGCAATGTGTTGAACTTCGCTGGAGAGGAATTTGCGCAAGGGGGCGGTAGCTTCTTGAATGTATGGAAGGGCCCGGTTGGGCGCCTCGCGGTTGACCATGCGGTACATGCCAGGAATCTCGCGTACAGCTGTAAGAACATCGGCACCGTGTGCAATAATTGCCTAAGGGGGAAAAAAAAAGAAAAAGAGAGAGCATTAAAATTGAAATTTTTGATTTAACTCTGCGGCAAAAAAAACCTGAACGATAACATGCTCCGACTTGCCAACAAGGGCCCCGAGAGCGCCGATGCCAACATCAAACGACTCCTTGAAAACGGGTGAGGCGGCAAAGGCAGGCGGCATGAGAGGCACGATCTTGTCCTCAAAGACCTTGGAGGCCTTGTAGGAGAGAGAAGTCAGGTCCTCGTAGATGGACACGAGCACGTGAAGGTTCGCACGCGGCTGTTGCACGGCAGTCTTGGCGTCAGCCACAGTCTCCTCATCTCCGTTGACCTCGCTCGGCTGTGGTTGTTGTTGCAGCTGTCCAGCCTGGACAATCGACTGAACCCACGACTGGTATCTCGCGAGCAGCTAAATCAAATGACAATAAATCAGAGGCTCTATTGGACTACTGGGAGCTTACCTGCAGAGTGAGCTTCCAAAATCTATGGGCGAGGCCGAGAAGAAACACGTCCGGATGCCAGCATCGCTCGATTGCAGCGAGCACTGCGGACGACGCATTCAGCCTGAAAGGCGACGACGTCGCAGGTGTGGCCGTGCCTCCATTGGTCTGTTTTTGAAAAGCTTCGTCCACCAGGCCAAGGATTTCGCGAAAGCTGGTCATAGAGCACATTATTCCCAACCCTTCTTGCTTTTTTACAGTGGACTTACCGGATTTGATAATAAATAGGGAGTTGGCGTTGCTGCCACCTCTGCATGAACTCGACATACTGGGGATTGCTTCGGAATGCTTGCACTGCAGCGATGGAGGGCAACTGACCCTCAAACTCGCTCACAAAGTGCATCGTGTGCGTGTAGTTCTAATCAATAAATACCCACTTTAAATAAAAAATATAAAAAAAAAAGCTTCAGGCCAGATCACCTTGTGAAACACATCGGGGATGCCAGCGTTGAATATGGACGACAGGTTTTTAACAATAGCACCGGCAACTTCAGGCCAGATTGCGTTCGAGTAGAGGTCGTAACCAGCTCCTTGAAGGACGCTCTTTGTAATCAATAGGACAGATGCACGGTCCATGCGCACAAAGTTGAAGGTTTCCTAAAAGTAAAACACAATCAGTCGTGCGAAACACTCCAAAACTCAAACGAAACCTGATAGAGAACGGCAAGACCGTCTGTGCGAGACTTGCCGCCAGCGCACAGGGCCTCGAGGTTTTCTTGCGTAATTGTCTGTTGTCGCTTTTTTTCATTAGGCGAATAATTGACAAGCAAAACCAGCTCCCGCACCTTTTGCACAAACGGCACGACGACTGTTAAGCGGTACAGCTCTTCGGCCTCGCGCGTTTTATCGGTGAGCGCGTACGTACGCAGGCTCTGCGTTAGACGGTTCGAGTCGTTTTGTCGGATGCCATCCAGGAAGGACGCCTCCAGGCTCTGCTTGAGCAAGTCGGTGATTCTGACAATGCGCTGTGACCGTAGTTGTTAGTTTTAGGGCAGCGACAGGATCCAGTACCGGCTGAAGGTTGTTGAGCAGAGGCAGTCCTCGGGCTTGTGAAACGTAAAACTGCAGCTGGTTGAAAACGCTGGCTACTCGCTCCGTGCTTCCACCGCTACCGCTACCGCCACTGCTCGCGGCAGCCGCTGCGGCCGCTGCGGCCGTCTGTCTGCTGCCGGCACCGGTCGTGTCACGGATTCCGAGCAGTTCCTCCACTTTCTCAACGCACTCGTTGATGTTGAGCAGGAGCTGCAATACCGACTTTTTCTCGCGGATCGCGGCGCGCTCAGCGAGCTTGTCCTCGAGCGTGAGCACAATCTCCTGCAGCGACTCGCGCGATTTCTGATGTGTGGGGCGATTAGTTAAATGTTGCGATAAAACACAAACCTGGATGTCTTCACGGACTGTACCAAGCGGGGTCCGTATATGCTCGAGAGCCTAGAAGGGGAAAGTATCAACAGGTGAGCCGGTCGGCAAACAACGAATGCATGCCTTGTCAATGCCAGAGAGGTTGGTGGACAGGTTGATAAAGTCGGCATAGTCGTTGTTGATCAGCTCGACCAGCTCGTTCTTGAGGTTGCGCTGGAACGTCTGCAATTGTCGTTGTTTTTCGGGGTGGGGGTGGGTGGAAGGGGGGGGGGGGGGGCGTCAACACCAACA
>Ga0302233_10001049_pt1 | contig 20272 bp, 38 predicted proteins | sample II_Palsa_N3_1_FD_193516 | JGI IMG/M metagenome (GOLD analysis project Ga0302233, IMG submission 193516) | Peat permafrost microbial communities from Stordalen Mire near Abisko, Sweden - II_Palsa_N3_1 | ecosystem: Environmental > Terrestrial > Soil > Palsa > Peat permafrost | place: Sweden... | reverse complement strand
GAAGACGGTGTTGTGGGGGTTCATGGCGACCTGGTTCTTGGCGGCATCACCGATGAGACGCTCCGAGTCGGTGAAGGCGACGTACGAAGGGGTGGTGCGGTTGCCCTGCCGAACGAGAAAAAAAAAATGTTTATTATTTGCCTGCCAAAAAAGAAAAAAAAATCATACCTGGTCGTTCGAGATGATCTCGACGCGGTCGTTCTGCCAGACACCAACGCACGAGTAGGTGGTGCCAAGGTCTGTCAGTGATTTCGCCGATTAGAAACTTCAGTGACATGGTTGCCAACAAAACGTACCAATGCCGATTGCGGGGCCTTCAGCCATGGTTCACTTGCAGTATTGCGGGGGACAGCTAGAAGTAGAGGGTAGAGCAAAAAATGAGCGGGAGAGGCGGGATGGGCGGGGCTTTTTGTAGGCGGACGCAAACAGAAGGTGCCCGAAGGCGAATGACCGGGAAGAAAACGTCACAGGTATGGGCACTTCATTCGGATCCATCATGGCCAGCACCAAGGTTGCTTTTTTGGGCCTGCTCGGCGCGCTCGTTGCCGTGGCTTGGTTTATCCCGTTGCTGCAGCTGGTGCTGATGGTGGTGGCGGGTCTGGTGAGCGCGATCTTTGGTGCGACGGTACGTGCCCTCCTCTGTCAACCGTTTTGCCCTGGCCTGAGCTCCATGTTTACTTTCATAGCTCACGCTTGTGGTGCTCGCACGGAAAAACGCATGGGTTCCGCTCCGGAGGACGCTCAAGCCGCTCGCGTTGGTGTACCATTGGGACAAGGTGGTGCAATGGCGACGTAGCGAAAGTATCGGCGTACCACACAAGCCCTTGGTCGAGTCGACCCTGGTCCAGGAGAGGTTTGACAAGATGATACGGTTTATCCAGCGCGACTTTGTCAACACGTGGTACGCAGACATCTCTCACGAGGACCTCTTTCAGCGCAAGGTAAGCTGCATGCGTGTTCGCAACCATAAAAAAAAGAAAAAAAAATTTTTTTGAATGTTTAGGTCGACGCTCACCTCCGATTCATGTTTAAAGAACTGGTGGTGCGTTTGGGCCGGGTCGATCCTGTCCACTTGGTCGTGAGGAAGATTAGTATGTCGAGCTTGCTTTTTTTTCTTCCCCTGTCTATCGTACTGATAGTGTGACCGCAGTCCCGATCCTTACAGACCACATCCATCGCTATCGTGCGGCAGTCACCCAAGTGCATCGCAAGTATGTGGGCGCGTTTGGTGATGCAGAGGTGACCGAGTCCGAAGAGATGGACAAGCTCATCGTGCAGCATTACCGCAAGGGCAAGGTACAGGGCCTCCACTCCCAGGGGAACAGATTCATTTTTTTTGTTTGTGCCGTAGCTTCACAGAGCCCTCCTCAGCAAGGTCGGGTCCTCCGACTCGGAAGTCGACTACCTCCGCCGTGTTGTGGACCTCATCTTGCCGACATTGTGTCAGGGCAAAGAGTACAAGAGCACGCTATTTCGGTTGCTAGTGCGTGAGATCCTCGCTGGAAAAGTCATCCACCCTGCGTTGGTGACGTTTGCCGACCCCGACTACATCAATCAGCTGCTCAATGACTATGCAGAAGGGGAGCTTACCCTGCGGTAATAGAAAGGGGGGGAAAAAAAGGTTTTTTTTTCCAAACTATCTGTACAGAGGCAAGGCACAAAAACTGCGCGAAACCCTGGACGAGTTCTTTACAGGAGCGTCCAGCGAAAAGGAGACAACGGAGGCGGCTTTGTCGCGAGTCCTGTCGTTTGACGAGTTCCTCAAGGTCATTCGCGAGTGCAATACTGTCCTCGACGCCAAGCGCATCCGTCACCAGATCGTGACAGAGATCAAGAAGAAGGCGCAACATATTCGGGGTCGACGCCCCGAGGACGTCCTCCCTGGTGGCATCCGTGTCCAGGACCTCCAGCGCTATATCAACCGTCTCAACATTGCCCGAAAGCGAGCAGAAGCGCGCATAGAACAGCTCGGGGGGCGCCGGTTCACCGTCTTTGGTTCCAAGGAAGCCGAGCTCGAGGAGCCCACGGCTGAGAGCGAGTTCAAGATCACCCTTGCGACCATGTTCAAGTCCAACATTGCCCTCTTTTACTTTATGGAGTTTATGGAGCGCAATCAGGTATCTCCTTTCGCCGACTCATTGTCTCGGTAACATCTTGCAATAGGGAATGAAACTCCTCCAGTTTTTGCTTACCATCGAGAGCTTCAAAAAACTGCTCGGTAGTGCCAGCACTGAAGATGCCAAGATGATTGTCGAGGACGCCAAGCATATCCACGCCACGTACCTCGCGGCCGATGCCCCCGAAAGGCTCACGGCCGTCAGTGCCAAGGCCGCAGCCGACGTGAACAAGTTTATCAACGGTGCTGTCGGCCATTCCCAAGACAGTGACAGGTAACTTGATATCCCTCTCTCCCCATGAGAGAAAATTTATTGCTCTCCTTCGCAGTGTCTTGCGCGTTCAACGGGAAATCTTTGATCTCGTCGATCGCGACTTTTACAGCAAGTTTGTCCAGTCTGACCTCTTTTTCCGTTTCACTGCCGACCCTGCCGCCAAGTCCGAGCTTGCAGCACTGGAAGAGGAATCCCTTCTGGAAGGTGCGATTTGAAAAAAAATTTTTTTTCGTTTTTTTTTTTTTTGTTTTTTTTTTGATATATATATATTTTTTTTCCTCCAAAATAGAGAAACCGATTCCTGCTCCGCCGCCACCGCAGCAGCAGTTGTCGACGTCGCCTACGTCTCAAAGCTTACTATCGCCCTCCAGTGGCATCGTTACTTCTCCAAGTATCGGCAGTACTCTCAATGACGACGGTTTTGATACTGCATCAAAGGTGGGTCCCAAAAAAAAGAAAAAAAAGTTGTGGCCCTTTTGAAACAAAATCGTCCCTAGTTTCCCGACACAAGCAAGGCCGAGTCGGACACAGTAGCAGCGGTGGAATCTGCACTGGACAAAATCGTCAACAATACGAGCATAGACATGATGCCATCGATGGAGGGGTCAGCACTGTTGCCTCAACGAGACGCCACTGTCTATGATCGCGTTGACTTGGTTGACGAGGTTTGGCGTGGTGTGCATACACAAAGATAACCAACAACATGTTCACGTTAGGAGGATCTGGATTTGGCTCCGCCGAGTGAAGCTCTGCTGTCGCACTCGATTATTGACGACATCAACGAGCAACTGGACAAACTCGTACACCAAAAGGACGTTTTGGACGCCATCATCCTCAAAACGTCCAAGAAGACTGACAAGGTCGCCATGGCCAACGAGCTCAAGATTCTCAACATCAGCAAGCAGCGCGTCCAAGAGGACATCCGCAACCTCCAGCTGAAAAAGATCAAGTATGAAGGCCACGAGGACAAGAACGTGATCATGCCGGTAAGTGTCATTTTGGAACGAACGATTTTTCTAAAAATAAAATAATGAAAACCAGGGCATCTGGACCGTCCATATCTCGTCGTCCACCATTGGCTACGAGAATGGCAAGCCGTTCGCGTTGTACCTGATCGAAGTCCACAGACAAGACCCGCAAAACCCATCTGGATGGGTTGTTGCAAGGAGGTACCCTTTTTTTTTTTTGTTGTTGTTGTTTCCAATTTATCCAAAAAAAAAAAAAAAAAAAAAAAAAAACTAGGTACCGAGAGTTCTTTGACCTGCACGAGAAACTCAGGCGACAGTTTCCGATTATGCGCGAGCTCGAGTTGCCGGGGAAGCACATGATGAATCTGTTCAGGCTCAAAAAGGAGTTTGTGGAAGAGCGTCGCGTGCAGCTCAAGCACTACCTGCAGCGTCTGCTGGACCAGAACGAAATCTGCCGAAGCAAAGAGCTTCGTGAGTTTCTGGCACATCGCGAGCAGATTGCAGGTGACAAGCAGGACTCGAGTGGGCGCTCCGAGTTTGGTGACATCACTGCCGGACCCAAGTCAGCCGACGACGTCGACGCGGGCATCATGCAAAACATCCTCGGCGTGTCCAAGATTGCTGTCGACACCCTCGTAAAGCCCTTCTCAGATGTGCTCGACGACATCTTTAGCGGGCCTCCAGCGCAGGCCGACGCAGCCACCAGGGCGATGGACAAGGCTCGCGCAAGCACACCACTTCAAAACTCGATCCAGCAGCAACTGCAACAGCAGTCCTTGTCGTCCACGACGTCTGCCATGGCCGTCGATCAGGATGAACTGTACGACAGCGATGGTGAGGACACTGGTGCAGGGTCACACGCTGCCGCGATGCCTCGAGCAACAGGCCCGCAACAGCCACCTCCGCAACAGCCTCAGACGACAACGTCTCTCGCAGAGCCCCTGTGCGCCTTGATGATCGAGATGTTTGAGATGAAAGAGCGGTCGTCGTACCTGCGTCGCCAAGCAGTGCTCCTCATTCTTCAGCAGATCCTCGGCGGCACAATCGAACGGTAATTGTGCTCGTGAAAGACGGTGCTCACACTCTTTTTTTCCCTTTCTTTCTTTCTTTCTTGTAGAAAAGTCGCAGAAGACATCAACTGGTATGGCAAAGAGGAGCAACTCGTATTTTACTTTGATCGGTTCATCACCTCAATGTGGCCCAACGACGTGGTATCTATTATTTTTCGTGGCAATTAAAAAAAAAAACTTTTTTTTTTTTTTTGACAGCTGGGTCCCCCGGCTCCCACACGAAGCCTGGAGCAGCGAGATATAACCAAACGTGAGGCGCGAGCCAAACTGCTGTTGCTCTTGACCGAGCTCTTCTCGGGCATGGTCGGCAGTGAAAACACGCGTCGCGGCGGCATCCGATTTTTCGAGGCTTTCCAGTCCACTCGCCTCAACAAGCACCTCCTCTTCACCATCTTTGACGAGGTCATCGGTGCTCTCTTCCCAGAGATTGGTCGCTTGGCCCCCGCGGACACAGGCTCACATGCAAGGCCAACCTCGATCTACATCTAATAGAATGGGCTGTGTACATATTGGAAATCATGGCCGAAGTCCTGCCTCCCGTTGCACCGAAAACTGCAGTGGTATTGACTATTGAACGAACCGGTTTGGTGGCGAGGGAACGCACGCAGTTGAGGGGCCTGCCTGGGAGGGTGAACCGGCGCACGGGGGATCCGAAAAATCACTATTGAGGGCAGGACAGAGAAGAAAAACCGGCAATCCCAGAAAGTGCTGACGCACACCTCATGCCCTCTTTTCTTTTGTCTGCGAAATCCAGGCTCGCGACATTGAGCGACGCAAGGTCCAGGCGCAGAATGAGGAGACGTCCGACATGTACAAGAAGATGAAGCTGCTCGAGCGACACCTCGAGTTTTTGAACATCCAGGTACCCGAGCAAGAAGGTGATGGGTGTTGCTGATGTCGCCGTGTTCCAGGAAGAGTACATCAAGGACGAGCAGAAGAACCTCAAGCGCGAGCTGTTGCGTGCGCAAGAGGAGGTGAAGCGTATCCAGGCTGTGCCGCTTGTGATTGGCCAGTTCCTGGAGCCGATTGACGAGCACCACGGCATTGTTGGTACCGGTTTTATTGTCGTCCAAGCAAGTTTGGGACTGACTGACGCGCCGTTGTGCAGGCTCGACAACTGGGTCCAACTATTATGTGCGTATTCTGAGCACGATTGATCGCGAGCTGTTGAAGCCGTCAAGCTCGGTCGCGCTGCACCGGCACTCGAACGCGCTCGTGGACGTCCTCCCTCCAGAAGCCGACAGCTCCATCTCACTTTTGGGCGAGCACGAGAAGCCAGACGTTTCCTACACAGATGTTGGTGGTCTTGATACACAAAAGCAGGAGATTAGAGAGGCCGTCGAGCTTCCTCTGACACAGTTTGACCTCTACAAGCAAATTGGAATCGATCCTCCCCGGTATGGAGTTCTTCCTTGGTCTTTCTGTGCGGGCTGATGGTTTCCTCCTTTGTTGCAGTGGCGTTCTCTTGTACGGCCCCCCAGGTACTGGCAAAACGCTGCTCGTCAAAGCCGTTGCTCACCATACGTCTGCGGCGTTCATCCGTGTCAACGGTTCCGAGTTTGTGCAAAAATATCTCGGCGAAGGACCGCGCATGGTCCGCGACGTTTTCCGTCTTGCTAAAGAAAACTCGCCTGCAATCATCTTTATCGACGAGATTGATGCGATTGCCACCAAGCGTTTCGATGCTCAGGTTTCTTTTTTTTTTCTTTCTATGCTTTTTTTTTGAAAAAAATAAATTTTTGTGGGGGGGGGACTAGACGGGCGCCGACCGTGAAGTTCAGCGTATCTTGCTTGAACTCCTGAACCAGATGGACGGCTTTGACCAGACAGTCAACGTCAAGGTGATCATGGCCACGAACCGTGCCGATACACTCGACCCTGCCCTTCTGCGCCCCGGTCGCCTTGACCGAAAGATTGAGTTCCCAACACCAGACCGAAGGCAGAAGCGTCTCATCTTCCAGGCCATCACCGCCAAGATGAATCTTTCTCCTGAGGTGGACCTCGAAGACTGTAAGAAAGAAGAAACTGTACTTTGGTCTGCACCAAACTTTTTTATTTTTGTTCCTAGTTATTGCACGACCGGACAAGCTTAGTGGTGCCGAAATCGCTGCCATCTGCCAAGAGGCTGGTATGCAGGCCGTTCGAAAGAACCGTTACGTGATCCTCATGTCGGACTTTGAAACGGTACCAACTGTATTCCTCTGTTCATGCCTGTGTTAAACACGCTCCTTTTCGCAGGGTTATCAAAACAACACCAAAAAGTCAGAGCTTGCCTTTGAGTTTTACCAGTAATCAGTTTGCAAAAGAGTTATTTTGTTTTTGTTTTTTGTTTTTTTCCTTTTTTTGTTTTCTCGTACGCGACACAGTTGAAAGAAACAAAATAACTATTCCCGAGCAGTATCGACAGCAGCTTCGGTAGCTGCTAAGGGTGCGTTGGCAGCAGCAGCGGCATCGGCATGGCTTGCATTGGACGCAGATGGCGCGAAAGGCAACACATCAGCATCGGCTGTTGCAGAGGAGGTCATTTCTCGAACGCGCGTCTTGAGGAGGTCGGTAAATTCGTAGGCATCGGACGGGAGAATGAACGTGTGAACACTCAGTGGCTGCGATTCTTCTTTTTTCTCCGCGGCATCAGTAGTAGCACTCTTGAACCCAATTGTGATGACGCGACGGTTGCTCTTGCGCACGGCCAGTCGCTTGATATCAAGCAAACTGTGCGTGCTGAGAACGTAGACAGTATCAGGACGCTGAGCATGCTCGCGTACAATCACCAACTCGTCCTCTGTGACAACGAGCGTGCGAGGAAGGAATCTGGGCAATTATCGATTTTTTTAATTTATTAGCTAAATCTTTGCGCATACCGACGGTTTGGCGGGTTGGTGACGACATGACCGGGGAACATGTGAGTGGTCGGGTCCATGAGCCAAGTGGCGGTGGATACAAGAGTACTCTTGTCCAGAGGCTCTTCGGTGGACCCTGCTGGGATTTTGAACGGCTGGTCGGGGGCCGCCGCAGCCGCTGCATCCAGTTCTGTGGACGAGAGATTAATGCAACCAAAAAACACTTGAATCTTACCATCCATAATGTTGGTCGCGATTTGGTTGATCCTGGTGCCGATAACGGTGGACGTCTGCTTGACGCGCGATGTCACCCACGATGCCAGAGATGTGTCATTGACTTCGGTAGCGGCATCGGCTGCAGGAGGTGCCTGAGTTGATCCTTGAGTAGGGGAGGCTGGCGTTGATTTTGTAAAGGTGTTTGCCGTGGCCACTGCGGATGTAGCAGCAGTCGAGGCGGCGGAACCGACAGACTTGGACAGCCACGAAAATCCAGAGGATAGAGAGGTTGCGACGGTCGCGGCAGCCGTCGGTGCTGCCTGCGGGTCGGTGGACGAGCTCCCAAACAGTGACAGTGGCTGGTGTGGGAGTGCGTTATAAAATAAAATAAAAGCAACCACCAGGGTTCGATTCACACCTTGAATAGTGACGACGAAATATTGGACGAGGGCTGGCTACCAGCCGAGGAGGATTCTGGTGCTGGGACAGGAGCATTTCCGCGGCAGATCTGGCACTTGGAAGGTGTGTGGTTCACAAGGTAGTGGCCACTGTTGAAAGAGTGGATAGCTTGGAAGCCGTCGTGCAGGACAGCGACATGGCGAACACCCTTGGATTGCAGGTAGAACACAATTGCAAGCGTATCGGCTATGGCGCTAAAAACCGGCCAGGCAGAGTGGATCGCTTTCGAGTTTGACGAGGACGGCGGCGCCTCCGCTTCCTGCCAATACACGACGAGACAACGTCCTGACGACGAGCCCAGTAGCGGTCCGACGCTTTGTGCAAACGACTCTGGGTCCGTCAGGAGCTACGAGGGGGAACGGTTCCTCATTGCAAAAATAGGAAAACGATAGGATACCACAGATGTGTCGAGGACGATGGCGTCTTTGATTGCGCAGGTGGCCTTGATCTGGTCCGACGTGCGGAGGTCAACAATCTTCCACGGCGCCTGCGCTGAATCGTCGTCAATGTCGGCCACGTCAACTTGAAGCGCTGCCTCTTCGATTTCCTTCGACCTTTTGGACAAAGGAGCCGTATCATCTGCAAAACGGGTCGAAATGTGAGGTCGTGTAAATCGAAAAACTTTTGTTTGTTTGCCTTGGGCGACGCCGGTCGCGTTTGCGACAGACACAAACAACTTTCGGTGAACCAAGGTGACGGCAGACATGGGGGTCTTGAGCTGTAAGAGCTTGGCGGCAACAAAGGTGTCGCTGATCGTCTCGTCATTGCTGGGGACAGGCATTGCTGAAAGGAAACTCTCGACGCCAACTGAATCTGTGAGCCCGAGGATGGCCGAACGGTGCTGCTGAAGCGAGTGGATGAGCACAAAAATGGACAGCTCCGGATCGTTGTGGCGCAGCAGGTTTTCAAACAAGGTCACAGAGGTCTCGAGAGGAGCATGCAGCACAAAAAGTCCCATGACGTTTGTCAAGTTTGCGATCCTGTTTTTTTACGTCATTTAATGCCCCGAATAGCAATAAAATAGTTACTTATCAGAGGCCCCGACAGACTTGAGATGGAGGGCCAGCTGCGGGTCGTGATAGAGCAAGAGACCCATGATAAAGCGCGATCTAATTAGTTCGTTTAGGCGGGGTTTCCTTTTTTTTTTTTTGTTCTTTAATACAGAACGTCGTCCTCGCCGCCATAGGTCGGTAAATAGCCGAATCGCTCCCAGATCGAGTAAAAGCAGGCGTAGCGCTCATTGCGCGACATCTTGAGTGCAAACAGAGGCAGAATAAGGGTCGCGAGGTACTGTTTACAATTTTAGTCAATTTTTTTCATTTTCGTCAGTTGCGAGGGCGATAGGGCGATAGGGCGTACGGCATGGTCGTCGAAATTCAAAGACTTGGCCTGGCAAAACTGTGTCAAAAGGAGCGATGCGTCCTTGGTGTAGGGACCTGGTGCCTCACCTCCTGACGGCCAAACAATCAACACTCAATAACAGCTGACATTCGCTTTTATTTAGGTACCAGGCAGCTTGGCAGCAACGCGGGAACAAGCCTTCAGCGCCGACGCCCGAGCATCAAACGAAACATCACCCGCCGGGACAACGGCGCTGTTGCCGCCTGCAACAATCCGCCCCTGGCCAAGGAGAACCAACCATAGCGATCCTCGAATGTCTTCAGGCGGAGGCTGTGCCGCCCTGCAACGTCGAGAATTTTATCATAAAAAAAAGTGAGCATCTACTTTCATATGCGACCGTACTTGGTCCATCGTTCACGGAGCTCGTCCGCGTCCGTCGTTGTCGTCCAAAACTCCGAATCGGTCATTGTGTCGCCTAGCGAATAAAATATGCCGCAACCATTTTGCCGCAGTGTGTCTCCCAAATGCTCCGTCGACTCCCTTCAACCGTGGTATCGTTCTGAGGCGGTGGTTTGAGGCGCGGGGAAAGCAGGGAAATGGGAAGGGAGCTAGAGCGAGAAAGAGCGGGCTAGCTGGAGTGGTGAGGATGGACGCAGCATTGATGACCAGAGCACAAGGGAGGCATTAATAAGGGATGAGGCATGCATGGCACGCACTCGGGCACGCACAAAGAAAAAAGGAAAGCACTCTCTCGTCGGCCGCCGCGCCGTGGTGTTTGTCACAGTGAGGAGAAGTCGGGCGCTCATGTTCACTCTCTTTTCGTGGTTTTCCTCTCTTTTCCTCTCTGGCTTTAAGACCAATACCCATGTGATATTTTTTTTTTCTCACTTTTTTCCCGTACGCGTAGCTCCGCCCTGCTGCGCAGCAAGTCATTCGCAACCGCGCGAGCGTCAGCCCCGCGACCAAGCTTGCTTACACTTACCCGCAGTCGCTGCTGAACGTTCCCGAGACCAAGATTTCCACCCTCAAGAACGGCTTCAAGATTGCCTCGGAGAACACCAATCTCGAGACGGCCACCGTTGGCATTTGGATCGACGCTGGCTCGCGCTTTGAGTCGGCTGCCAATAACGGTGTTGCCCATTTCCTGGAGCACATCTCGTTCAAGGTAGTGAAATTTAAACTGCTCGGTCGCCCTTGTGTTTACCTCTTTATTGTGTGCGGTTGATCAGGGCACCAAGGCGCGCACGCAGAGCGCCCTCGAGCTCGAGATTGAAAACATGGGTGGTCACCTGAACGCGTACACTTCGCGCGAGCTGACTGTTTACTACGCCAAGGTTTGGCTTTCGCCCTTTGAACGAAAAAAATAAGAACAGGTTTTTTCTTCCAGGTCTTCAAGAAGGACGTGCCCAAGGCTATCGACATCCTCGCCGATATTCTCCAAAACTCCAAGCTCGACCCGGCGGCGATTGAGGCTGAGCGTCACGTGATTCTTCGCGAGATGCAGGAGGTTGACAAGCAGGTATTCTAACCAATTTTTTTTAAGAAAAACTTTTTGCTGACCTGTTTTTCTCTCCTTCTTTTTTGGCGTATCCAAAAGACTCAGGAAGTCGTCTTTGATCACCTGCACGCCGCCGCCTACCGCCACCAGGCTCTCGGCCGCACCATCCTCGGCCCCGAGGAAAACATCAACTCGCTCAAGCAGGAAGATCTTCAAAAGTACATCCAGCAGAACTACACTGCTCCTCGTATGGTCCTCGCCGCATCTGGTGGTGTTGAGCACGAGCAGCTTGTTCAGCTTGCCGATAAGGGTACGACTCGATTTTTTTTTTAACTCTGAATCCTTTTTTTGACCGTTCGTTTACTTTCCAGCTTTCGGCGGACTTTCCGCGGTCAAGTACGACACCCCTGTCCAGCCTGCCAAGTTCACTGCCACTGAGATCCGTATCCGCAATGACGAGCTCAGCGAGGCACATATTGCCTTTGCCGTTGAGGGTGCCAGCTGGACCAGCCCCGACTACTTTCCGCTGCTGGTTGCCCAGTCCGTCATTGGTTCGTGGGACCGATCGCTCGGCGGTGGCGCGGACGTCTCGTCCAAACTCGCCCAGAACCTTGCTTCGCACCACCTCGCCAACTCGTTCATGTGCGTTAGTTCGTGTCATCCTTTTGAAAAATAATAATTCAAATGTTGTTCCACAGGACGTTCAACACATGCTACTCGGACTCGGGCATCTTTGGCATCTACCTCGTGTCGGAGCAGAAGACCAAGCTCGACGACGTCATGTACTTTATGCAGAATGAGTGGGTTCGCATCTGCAACTCGGTTTCAGGTAAATGTTTTTACTATCTGCTCATTTTTTTTATTTTTTTTTTTTTTTCTTCCAAAGAATCCGAGGTCGCAAGGGCAAAGAACCAGCTCAAGACCGCGCTCCTTATGCAGCTTGACGGCACCACGCCCATCTGCGAGGACATTGGCCGACAGATGCTCGCGTACGGCCGTCGCCTCACTGCCTACGAGATCGACGCCCGCATCGAGTCCATTGACGCCGCCACCGTTCGCAAGGTCGCTAGCAAGTACCTCTACGATAAGGACCCGACCATCGTCGCCCTCGGCCCCATCGAAGGCCTCCCCGACTACAACCGCCTGCAGACCGCCACTGCCTGGCTCCGCACTTAGATTTGTTGTTGTTCATCTTGTCCCTAGGGGTTTCATTTACTTTCACGGACGTAATGGAGGCCTCTGCGTCATCGTCGTCGCGACCGCTGCGGGCGCGCCGACCGACTGCGGCAGCGGCGGCCTCGCCTGTGCGTGGTCTTGCCTCGTCCGGCGCCAGTGGTACTTGGAGAGCTGACACGGAGCCTGCCAAGCCTGCGCTGGCACGGCCCCAGCTTCGGTCGCCTTCAGAGTAGGACGAGGCCTTATGTGCTGGTTTTTTTTTTTTTTTTTTCTTAATCGCTGTTTTTTTTTTGTACTGTGCCTGCCAGTCTCGCGCTGATCCCTGCTGCGCCCGAATTCCGGCCAACGGCAGAGGAGTGGGCCGACCCGTACAAGTTCATCGAGAGTATACGCACGATTGGTGAGCAGGCAGGTGTGATCAAAGTCATCCCCCCAGCCGGATGGAAGCCACCGTTTGCCGTCGACGTCGAGGTAAACAAGCAGGCTGGCCTACTCTTTGCGTCCTACAGTAATCCCGGCGATCAATAGCACTTCAAGTTCCACACGCGGCTTCAAAAGATCAACCAGCTCGAGGGACAGTCCCGCTCGCAGATGAACTACATGGACGGCTTGCTCACGTTCTGGCAGAACCAAGGCCAGGTGAGTTATGCTCTCTGGTTGTGCTGACTGTCCCTCTATTTTTTCTCCGTGCTGAAGCCGCTGACCCGTCAAGTGCAACTGGACCACAAGCCTGTTGACTTTTTCGTCTTGAAGAAGGAGGTGGAACGACTCGGAGGCCCAACCAAGGTGCGTCATTCATTGAGTTTTTCCCCCCGAGTGGTAGTGGTTTACCTCCTTCTTGTAGGTTACCGAGCAGCAGCGTTGGCTAGAGGTTGGCAAATTCATGGGTTTCTCCAAAAAGACCTGCACGTCTCTGTCGACGAGCATCCGCAAGATTTACTTCAAGTACATCCATCCTTACGACGTGTACCTCAAGTCTACCAGTGGCATCGCTGCTGCGACACCGGCCGTCCAGGCGACCTCCCAACCTGCGGCGCCGTCGCGCATGGGCCGCATGAGTGCAGGTGGTTCTGGTGCCTCGGCAGCTGTCGCGGCCTACAATAGCAGCCTCAGCGCAACCAACGCTGCTGATATTCCGTCCCCGGCTGGGTCTGACCAGGACACAATGCAAGTCGACCAGCCGTCCCCGGGTGCCCCGGCCGCCGCTGCTACGTCAACTCCTATCCGTGCTCGTCCGCATGTCGACGAAGTGGTATGTTTTTTGGATGCAAACCTTTTTCTTTTGCTTAAGAAACGAAAAAATATTGCAAATACTTCCTTCCAGGCCTGCGACATTTGCAAGAACCCTGGAGGCGACGAGCGCATGCTCCTGTGTGACAGCTGCGACCACGGCTACCACATGGACTGCTTGTCGCCGCCGATCACAGTGGTGCCAAAGAACAACTGGTACTGCCCGCACTGCCTTGAGAAGCCCGACACGGAATACGGCTTTGAGGATGGCCGCCTGCACACGATCGAGTCGTACAAAAAGCAGGCCGATGCATTCAAGGAGCAGTACTTTGCCAAAGTAAGCCCTCTTTTTTTTTTTTCCCTTTACTGTCCAGTACTGATGCCGGCCTCTTGCAGCGTGAGAATCCCAACCCGTCCGAGGACGACATCGAGCGCGAATTTTGGAGACTGATCGAGGCCGTCCAGGAAAACGTCGAAGTCGAATACGGCGCCGACATTCACACCAGCAAACGTGGCAGTGGCTTCCCTTCGATTGAACGCGACGCAACAAACCCTTACGCGTCTTGCCCTTGGAACATCAATAATCTTCCTGTCCTGGCCAACTCGGTTTTTTCGCACATCACCAAGAGGTAAAGAAAAACTAACCCAAAAAAAACAACAACAGAGCCTTTAAAATAAAAGTACTACAACTAGCGATATCTCGGGAATGATGGTCCCGTGGATGTACGTCGGCATGGTCTTCTCCGCCTTTTGCTGGCATAACGAGGACCACTACACGTACTCGATCAATTACATGCACGCTGGTGATACCAAGACCTGGTATGGCATCCCGGGACCGTCCGCCGAAGGTAGGATACGCTTATCCTCCGATTGCTGAGATTCCGAAAAGGTTTTGAGCAAACGATGCGGGCTGCCGTACCAGAGCTTTTCGAAGCGCAGCCAGACCTTCTTTTCCAACTCGTCACAATGCTGGATCCTCGTCGCATGCTGGAGAACAACGTCAAAGTGGTCAAGTGTCACCAGCATGCCAACGAGTTTGTCATCACGTTCCCTCAGGCCTACCATGCGGGCTTCAACCAGGGCTTCAACATCAACGAGGCGGTCAATTTTGCCTCGCTGGACTGGTTCGAGTATGGCTACAACTGCATCAAGCGGTACCGTGAGTTCAATAAAGCACCGTGCTTTTCGCATGACGAACTCATCTACAACCTCATGACCACCGACAAGAGCATCCCCACAGCCATCAAGTATACCGAGCTGGAAAAAGACAACGTTTGTTTTGATTTTCAATCGTTTGTGTGAATAGGATGAAGGACTCGGTCGTGCGAATGCATGATGAAGAGGTCACCATCCGTGAACGTCTTCGTCTCAAGGGCGTCGAGTGGGAGGAGATGACGGAAAGGGAAATGCAGGACGAACTCTCTTGCTCTGTTTGTCAGTATGTCGCCAAAAAGAAAAAAAAGGAATTTCTTTGTGTGTGTGTGTGTGTGTGTGTGTGTGTGTGTGTGTGTGTGTGTGTGTGTGTGTGTGTGAGTGTGTGTGTATATGTGTATTGATCAATGACTATCTAGGACGCTCTGCTTCCTATCGACCGTACACTCTGTCGACACCAAAAAAATGTTTTGCATGCACCACGCGCTCGAGCTCCTCGACAATCCAGAGGTCGATCCCGCGTCGCTCGTGCTGCACATTCGCTTCTCACGTGACCACTTGCGCCAGTTTACGGACGATGTCAAGAAGCGCGCAAACATCCCCGTGGAATGGAGCAATCGTCTCAAGGATCTCTTGTCGCGCCACCGCCGTCCACCGCTTCAGCGTCTCCAAGCAATGTTTGTCGAGAAGAAAGAGCGAATCCCGGTTCATATCCCCGAGGCTGACCACCTCGCCGTCTTTCTCGATCGTGCAAATCAGTGGGTCGACCGCGCCGCCCGTGTCTTGGCGCGCAAGCCAAAGAAGCGGTGAGGTTACGTTTCTTTGATTATTTGACTTCAACCATTTGTACAGCAATCTCGCCGCACCCGAGCCCAAGCCGACGCTTGCCCAAGTTGAGCAGATGTGTGCAGAGAGCGAGACGCTGCCGTTCGACGCGCCAGAGATTCAGGACCTACGCCTCCTTGCAAAGAGCGTCCATGTCTTCCGGGACCGTGCGCGAAAGGCCATCAATACAGAGGGGCCTATTTCGCCGTCAGTCCTGGAAGAAATTCGCTCTGTTCTGGAGCAGGGACTCTCCCTCGACGTGGACGTTGCCGAGTTGCAGCAGGTACGTTTGGAGAAGCCATTTGCTATGTTCACCCGAATTTTATTTTTTTTTTTATTTTTTATTTTTTTCAATTCTCAGCTCCAACGCGTGATTGACGAGACCGTATGGAGCGATCGCGTCACACGAGAGATTACCGACGTGGCCGACTACAGTGTCTTTGAGGTCCTGTTTGCGCAAGCCAGTCATCTTGCCCTTCCGCTTGCTCATCCCCTCTGTGTCAAGCTAGTCCAGCTCCAGAACAAGGCGTCTGCGTGGAACCAACAGGCCGAGGCGGTCTTCAGCCAGCCCAAGTTGGCCCCTCGACTCGACGAGCTCAAGTAAATCCTCTGTCTTTTGTTTTTGGTAAATTTTTTTAAATTTTTTTTTAATTTTTCAGACAACTGTACGAAGACGGCAAACCGATGATGATCTCGCGCGCTCTGCATGCTCGTCTTCATCGCCACATCGCCAACTTGGAGCAATGGGCTAATGACTGCAAGTTGTACGTACCTTTAATCGACTGTCAAAACCAAAAGGTTGTCCTGGGAAACTAGCTACACATCTGAAGTCAACGAGGCGCTGGCCAAGTACCATACCAATCTGTCGGCCCTTCCAAAACCCTCTCTGAAAGCAACGAGTACCGTGGCCGAAAGCACCGAGGCTTTGTCAACGCCTGCGACAACGCCTGGCTTGCTCACACACCCCACGACGGTACACGACTCGGAGGAGGACTCGCCTGCCCCTATCTCGGTGGACACCTCGTCTAAAGCAGACGCGACGGACAAAGTCCCTATCAAGCCGGAAGTGAACGAATCGGCTTCGTCCTCCTCGTCAGCTGCTGCGTCTTTTATCGCTACCGCACCGCGCATTGCACATTTGCCAACTTCTCTCTCAGCGGCAAAGGAGCAACGGGACGTTGGCGAGTTCATCCTCAAGCTTGTGTCTGTCGAGGATCCCAGAAAGTCAACTGAGGACATCAAGGGCATCATTGAAACAGGTGCGATGCCCTTCTTTTTATCAAAAAATTTTTAAATGAAATAAATAAATAAAATAGGTCGCAGCGCTCACGGAACGGTGACCCAAGAAATCAAGTCGCTCAAACAGATCCTTGATGCAGCCGAATCATGGGTCGTGCGAGGCCGCAACCTGTTCTATCGACGCGGCCAGGTATCCTCGTTCGATGAGGGACTTCGCGAGCTTGTCGCTCACACAAAGACCATTTTGCTGCCACGCGATGCCAAAGAGGACAGCGCCGTATGTTGTTGTTGTTGTTGTTTTTTCCTTTTTTTAGAACCAGATAAATATTCCTTTTTTTCTCCCGGTATCCAGGAAAGCAAGGTGTACTGCCTTTGCAGACAACGTGAAGGGGGCATGATGATCGAGTGTGAGTGCTGCAAGGAGTGGTTCCACGGCAAGTGCATTGGCGTGTCGAAAAAGCTGGCGACGACGACCAAAGACTGTATGGAAATAGCCTTTCGGCTGTTGCTGTTTGTTCATGTGTGCCATGTTGCAGACCTCTGCCCTCTGTGTGATCAGTCCAAGCTTGTTCCGCATGCCACTTCCAGCCCCGAGATGATTGTGTGCCTTGCGTGGCTGCGCGACGCCGTCAAGCTCTCTGTCGTGCCCCCGGTCGAACTGAAGCTTGCGATCGAGCTGGTAAGACCTATTTACTCTTAATTTGATGTCGAAATTTTTTCTTTCCTTGGCAGTTTGCATTGATCCACGAGTGGCAGCTGAAAGTGAACGCCGCCATTCAAGCTCCAAATGTCGATCTGAAAGTCCTCGACGTTTTCTTGCGGCAAGCTCTTCTGCTGGAGGTGAGCACACCCGAGTTGCACCTCATTCGCGAGACCAAGCAACAGACTATCGTCTCGGACTGGCTCACGCGAGCACGGGTGATCCTTCGAGGTGGCTACGACATGAAATTGCAGATCAAGGACTTCCGTCAGATTATCAAGGAGGCGACTTTGTCTGGTGTCCCCGCGTGCGACGAGCTCACCCAGCTACGAAACCTCTTGCACGAGCACAAGGTCAACAAGTGGATCCGCGATGCCACTGCGGCTCTTGTCAACTCGGATACAGGGGTAAAAAAACTGCTGCTGATTGTGCGTATATAAATTATTCAATAAATAAATAAAAACCAGCCACCACAAATCGAAGAGCTCCTTCGCAAGGGCACCCAAGACCTCCACCTTCCGCGGACGCACCAGCAGATGGTCAAACTGAACCTGCGTCTGGATGAGTTTGAACGAGCGGCGTGGGCAGCGCAGGCAATGTTGTCCAACTCGCAGAACCGTGTCGTCAATTTGTCGGCGCTCACTGCGCTCGCTGGTGTCCTCCCGCCCGTGACAGCCTCCATGATTTCCAAAGCCAATAGCCCCAACGAGCCGACACAACAGCAAGAACCGGCGCCCCTGCAACAGCAGCTAGGTCTTCCGACCGCCTACACAAGTGGCACGCTTAACTTGCCTTCAGTTACTGCCATGGCCTTTGCCGCCCCACCTGCTCTCGCAGACACTTTGCAGTCTTCCCCTGTGATCTCGTCCTACTCCTCGTCGCCGATGCCGCAGTCGCAAAAACGGTCCGGAGACTCTGAGAATGGGCCACATGGAAACGTGGCTGCCGCTGCTCCTGCCAATCCTGCCAAACGCAGGAGACCGTCGTCGGGTGCCCGACGGGATCGCTCGAGATCGGCTGCAGGCGACGAGCCAAAGGACGAAAGCTACTGCCTCTGTCGAGCTCCTGCCGGAGATCTTACTATGCTGGCGTGCGACGGGTGCGACGAATGGTTCCACCTCTATTGTATCGACGTGAAGGAAGAGGATGCCAACAGGGTAGGCTGGTAGTTTGGAGCGTGTTTTTTATTTTTATTTTTTCTTCTTCGTGTAGATTGAATACGAGTGTCCCAAGTGTGCCCTCAGGAACCGCCGGACGTACAAGTACGGAAAACCTGCCCCTGGTGTGAAACCCCCGCTCGACGTCCTATATTCCTTTAGCGGAATCCCCAGTGTTGTGCCAAAAAACGCCATCAGTTCTGTCCCTCCGCCTACTATGGCCAACAGCGGCCGTCGTTCCTCGTCAATGGCTAGCGCCAAGGTACTTTTTTTGTTTTTTTTTTCCATTTATTATGTTGCTTGAAAACATAAAAAAAAAAAACAGACAAAGACGCCAGCGACGCCAACCAGCCTTGAGGTTGCCCCTCCACAGGCTCCTGAGGCCCCTGTCCCTTCCCCTGTCCGAGATGCACCTTCAACTTTGGCAAACAAGGATGACCAAGTTCTTCCCCACGCGACTGTGCCGATCGGCGTGGACAAGGATGGCATGGATGTGGACACTTCATCGCCGCTTCTTGACGATGACGAGGACGCAGACAAGGTCGTCTTGATGGAGAGTTCTTAAGTTTGGTTAGCTGTCGTGTCCTGTGAAGCAGTGTGTTCAATGTGGTGTTGTCACTTTTCTTTTTTTTTCGCGCCGAGTGTTCGCCCATCCATGATTCGGCCCGGCAACAACGTTGCTGTGAACCCACGCCGCTTCCTCACGCCTCGTCAACGGCAGCTGATGGAGCACATGGTTAGGACCAGTATTATTATTCTGTGCAATGTTTTATTGTTTGTTCGTTCAGGCTCGCGAATACATGCTCGCAACCGAGCTGAGGCAGCATAGGGCGACCGCAATCCGTGTTGAAGTCCACGAAACAGAGACTGTGTACGAACTGGTCGCGGCCATCCCGGGCTTGCGGGGCCGGGAGGACGTTGGTCTCCAACTATTGGTTTGAATTATTCCAAGCTTCACAAACGTATTTTTTTATTTTTTTTTTATTTTTTTTTTTTTTTTGCAGGGATAGACGTTGACAATCACTACGGCCGCTGCCGACACCGCCAGAGGAACAATCGAACAGCACTTTGAAATCCCGGACGACTCTCTGCCGGATGAGATTTCCGCCCGCTTCGAGGACGAGGGCTTGCGCGTGACAATCCCCAGGGTTCCTCGTCCATCACACCAACGGATTCGAATTGCAATCAACGAATAGTTTTATTCTCTATTTGCTATGTAAGACCGGAATAATGAAACTGCATCAACGTATTGGGCTGCTCGATCCATCCGTGCAATGGGCCCTGGTCGATCGCGATCCGCTTGGCCTTCTGGTAGTCCGTGGCGGCTTGCTTGAACTGCTCGTAGGACTCTGACTCAGTGGCATCCGAGGCATCAGACGCTTCAGCAGAGACGGCAATCCCAAACAGCTCCAGCCGACAGATCCGCGAGCGTGCCGCTCTGGGGTAGACCCCGTTCTTCGGCGAGGCGCCCTGGATGCGACCCTTGACGACAGCCTGGTGCACGGGCCAGTTGGCTGCCCACACGATCGCTGCATCTGCGGTTCGCAAGACAGGTTTCACTGCTGCTGTTATGGTTGCGGATGCTGCAGTCACGGCTGCCCCAACAAGGGTGCGATCGCACGGAGCACGCAGGGTCGTCGGCACAATCGCGGGAGCATGCAGACGGTACGGGGCCGGTAGTTGCCCCGCCCAGTCCGTAGTTTTCCCCTTTAGCAATCGTCCGTGGACGGCGCGATGCAGGGCTGCCTGGTCATACATTGCGCCGACCACGATCGAGTCAAAGTACAAAGGCCCCGTCCATCGCGCCACCATCGCGCCTTGAAAGCCCAGGATGCACCATCGCGCAATCTTGTCGCTGCACGAGAGCGACTGCGTCGGATGCCCTCTCCCTGGCTTGATCCGCAAAGCGCCCGTTACATGGTAGCGGACACCGTCCTCCATCTGAGACGACAATAAATATATTTCACAATCAAAAAAAAAAAAAAAAAAAAAATAAAAAAAAAAAGATTCC
>Ga0302233_10001048_pt1 | contig 20277 bp, 10 predicted proteins | sample II_Palsa_N3_1_FD_193516 | JGI IMG/M metagenome (GOLD analysis project Ga0302233, IMG submission 193516) | Peat permafrost microbial communities from Stordalen Mire near Abisko, Sweden - II_Palsa_N3_1 | ecosystem: Environmental > Terrestrial > Soil > Palsa > Peat permafrost | place: Sweden... | reverse complement strand
GAATGTTGTTGAGCCCGGCATTGGGGTTACTGAACTGAGGGTGATTGAAGATGTTGAACGCCTCGGCTCGGAAGATCACTTGTTGTTTTTCAAGGAACTTAAAGGTTTTGAACACGGACATATCGAAGTTGACTGCGTCAGGGCCGTAAATATCGTTACGGCCTTCAGTGCCAAAGTGACCGACCGGCACAGCAAATGCAGCGACGTTTAGTTGATTGAAGGGGATGCTGAAATTTGACGGCTTAATGCGGACGCCAGGTATGAGGTCAGCCCGGGAGGTTGCCTGGCCTACATTTAGCGGGTCGCAGCCGCAAGTAACGTCATATGGAAATCCACTGCGCAACGTTGCAATCGTGTTGTATTGCCAACCGGCAGCAATGATCTTTGGGACATGTGGCGCTGTAGGAATGGCATAGCTGGCATCGAGCTCAATGTTGTGTCTTACGTCGAAGTCTGAGTTGCCATAGTCGACGGTTGGGTTGTGATCGTCCTGATACGAGCCGAAGACAGTCGGTGCATCGTCGATTGAGTGAGACAGCGTGTAGTTGGCGTTGAAGGTGAGGCCATTATTCCAACGCTTTTTGAACTGCGCCTGGAAGGCGTTGTAACTCGAGACTGCGGAGGTGGTAGTGGTATTAATGCTCCCGTACTGCGAATATGGACGGCTCGCTCCCCCGGGAAAGAGTCTGTTGGCGTCATAGCCCTCGATAAGGTGGAGTCCACGGGCACCAACATAACCGACTTGGACCATAGCACTTCTGCCGATAGCCTGCTGAAGGTTCAAGTTCCATTTTTCTGAATAAGGCTCCTGATAGTTCTTTACGATTGCGGAGAAGCTCGTGGTAGGAAGACTGAACGAACTAAGGTTCGGAAATGGTAAACCGACAAGACCGGGAACCTGTAGATCAGTCACCGACGCGCTGAATCCGAGCCCAGTATTGCTAGGGATATTTTGAGCTAGATTACCGGCATTCAGATCTGAAAAGAAGAGGCCAAAGCCGCCGCGTATAACCGTGTTTCCTGATGAACCAAGACTATAAGCAACACCGAATCGAGGCGCAAAGTTTAGATTTGGTGCATTTAACACGGAACTGCCAACAGGGTCAAGCGCACCGGTTTCAAAGTTGAAGTTTGCAATTCGGTTGTGCGCTTCTGTGGGAGAGGTATCGTACTGATATCGAAGTCCCATATTGAGGGTAAGCTTCGGGCTCACTTGAACGTTGTCCTGGAGGAAGGCGCTGTAGTATGTGTTTCTGATCCCGATACGTGGGAAGCCAAGGGTTCCATCAGAGTAGGCCTGGTTTTGCTGAGCTGCCGAAAAAGTAAGGAAGGTTACAGTCATTTGATAGCCAAGTTCTTTATTGTCCTGATTGCGAACGGCTTCTCCGCCAATCTTTATCTGCTGGCGGCCACGCACCCACGTTAGATTGTCCTGCCAGGTAAATGAATTGTTTGCGACGTGGAGATCGAACAATCCAGGTCCGACGCCAGCACCTTCTCCAAAGCCGATGATCGGCTCAACTAGGACTGAAGCGACATTTGACGCGCGTGGATCAACATGGAATCGGTTGAAGTAAAAGTTTGCTTCGTTTACGACATGTTGAGTGAATGTATGCGTATAGCCGATCATTGCGAGCTGCATAAATCCAGGAGCATCCTGCACCTGCCCAAGGGCAACGCCAGTATACGTGTCCGTCTGATTTTGATTGACGTTGTAGCGCCCGGTTAGACGGTCAGATGATGAGATCTGCCAATCGATCTTCCCGATGCCCGTATTTTCGGTCAAAGGATTTGAAACTCCTATGATGTATTGTCCGAAGCGCGGATCAGAGGCGGAAATCGGACCATTGGGTAGCGGTAGTTGGGAAAGGGCCTGTTGAATGAGGGGGACTGCGGCAGCGCGGGCATCTGCGGTCGGTACGACAGCATTCAAGATGGTTCCACTTCTTTGGCGGACTCCTTCGTAGTCCATAAAGAAGAAGACCTTATCGTGAACGATTGGGCCACCCAGCGTCCCGCCGAACTGGTTGAGGCGATAGGCCGGCTTCTTGTTGGGTTCCTGATTGAAGTAATCCCGTGCATCGAATATATCGTTTCTGAAATACTCAAACAGACTTCCATGGAGCTGATTTGTTCCAGACTTCGTGATCAAGTTGACGACGCCGCCCTGGGTTTTGCCGTATTCGGCCGAGTAAGAATCTGTATAGACTCGAAATTCTTCGACGGCGTCGACGCTCGCTCGAGAGATGCGTCCGGCACTCGAGCCGTAGGTATTTCCCACATCGTCAAAGTCAACACGGCTGGCGTCGCCGCCATCCAGTAGGAAGTGAAGACCACCTTCGTTTGTATCAGTTCCCTGCCCGCCGACGCTAAGTTGATTGGAGTTGCCTCGAAGTTCGACACCAGGAACAAGGGCAAGCAGGTCAGTCACGCTTCTTCCGTTAATAGGGAGGTCCGCGACCTGCTGTTTGCTTACGATTCCACCGAGCGTAGTTGAAGCGGTGTCGATGAGGGGTGCCTGCTGGGAGACGACAACGGTCTGTTTAACATCGCCGGGATGAAGCACGAAAGGAAGTTGCAGACGATCCGACACCTGTAGAGTTAGGCCCAGCTTTACCTCTGTTTCGAATCCGGTTGTGGCAACCGTCACCTTGTAATTTCCGAGTGGCAACGGTGAAGATATGAAGCTTCCTCCTGAATCTGACGCCAAGATCTGCGTGAGACCAGTCCCCTGATTCTGAATGGTGATCTTCGCACCTGGAATGAGGTATCCGTTGGAGTCCTTTACGGTTCCAAGAATTGTGCCCGTGTTGGTTTGTCCGTAGCACAATGCGACGGCTGCGAATAATACGAAGATGAGGGGAATGCGTCGCATCGATGGTCTCCAGAGACTGCAGTTCATGGTAGCGATACCATGCAGGCAAGACTTTATCCATTGTGATCTGCGTTTGTCAACGAAGATTATGATGGCGCGCCGCATAATCGCCAAATAGTTAGTTGGATCAGCCCTGTTGGGCTAGTGTCTGTGCGACAGGCGAGGTAAGTAAGAGAGTTCCTTGACAGCAAAGCTCCTTCCGGCTACCTTCGGTGTTTATTGGAAGCGTTACCATTTCAATCACCACAAACGTTTTAGCAGAGGCCTCCCTTTATCCATGGTCAATCGAAGAAGATTCGTTCAGACAATCGCGCTTAGTCTTACAACCGCCAAGTTGCGAGCCGGAACATCGTTCCTAAATGCGGTCGGAGACACACCCACTCTCTATTACATGGATGGCTATCACGGAGGCATCAAGGGTCACATGCCGCCGGGGAGTTGGCGAGACATTCTGAGCGCGATGAGAAGGTTCGCGGACTGGAAGCTAAGCCTGGATATCGAACCTTCCTCCTGGGAAGCTTTGAAGAGAACCGATCCGCGGGCGTTCGAGGAGTTGGGTAAGTATTTAGAAGACCGGTCCGTGGATAGGCGGATCGAGATGGTTGCCGGAACTTTTGCTCAACCGTACGGATGGGCCATCAGCGGGGAGAGCAACATTCGTCAGTTGCAACGAGGATTGCAAGTGATTCATGAACAATATCCCTCTGCCTCGGTCACTACTTATGCGGTTCAAGAGCCTTGCTGGGCTTCTTGCTTGCCGCAAATCCTTCGCTCTTTGAAATTCGATGGGGCTGTATTACGAGATGCCAGTACGGCATGGGGTGGATACTCTGCGGGCTTCAATGCCGATCTAGTGAACTGGGTAGGTCCTGACGGGACCACGATTACTGCCGTTCCGAGATATGCGGTCGAGAAGTTGCAAAAGCTATGGGAGACGGAATCTGTCGATGGGACGGCTGAGTTCGCCGTGAAATGCGTTGAGAACGGAATTCCTCATCCGGCGGGAATGTGCTTTCAGGATCTGGGCTGGCCTGCGAAGCCTAGAGTGAACGAGCCATACATTCGGTTCGCAACGTGGCATGAGTACATCCACAAGATTGCCGATAAGCCAAAAAAGGATTGGCATTTCGGAATTGAAGACATCCTTGTGACACTTCCGTGGGGTAACCCGACGTTACAGATTGTTGCACAGCAAGTGCGTTCGGCTGAGAACCGATTGGTTGTGGCTGAGAAGGTGGCAGCGATCGCGTTTATGCATCATGGGTCTCGCTGGCCGGAACAGGAGTTTCGTGAAGCGTGGGACGACTTGCTATTGAGTCAGGCTCATGATGCATGGATTACGGCAACGACACGACAAGGACGTCAGGCGTGGGCTTTTCAAGTTGCCTCGGATACTCTCACCGCAGAGCAATCAGCAGAACAGATTATTGAAGTTGCTGCCTCTGCTCTAAGCCAAGGCAAAACGATGCCGGTCGATAGTCCGCTGGGACCGCAGTGGGTACGAACGATCAACACACTTCCGTTTGAACGCGACGAAGTTGTTAAAGTGTCTCTTGCGACAGACCCAGGCACCACGGGCATTGAGGTAACGGATGCTTCGGGAACTATTATTCCCTGTCAGTTATTTATTACGCGGCGCTATTTTGCACAGAACGTGCTGAGTGACCTCGGTCGTTCACGCTCGATCTACCCTGAAAAAGGCGAGAGATCTAATTCGACGGATGGAATTAATGACGCAGTGATTTCTTTTCGCGCAAAGATGCCATCGATGGGTTATGCAAGCTATCGATTGACTCCTGTTTACAAGCAAGCCTCGGAGGATTCACGCGGAAAGGTCTCGGTGACAACGGAGACCGACGGAACGACCGTTATCGAAAGCGATCTTTATCGTCTTCGCATCGATCCGAAGAAAGGTGGCGCGATCACGAGCCTTTGGGCAAAACAATTGAATTACGAGTTCTGCGACGCTAAATCCGATCGAATGTTCAATGAATACAGAGGCTACTTCATCTCGCAACAAGCGTGGCGAAGCAGCGCTCACTCACCAGCGCAGTTGAAAGTTTTTGAGAGCGGCCCCATACGAGCGACGGTAGAGGTGAGCGGCCAGGTTGGGGGTATACCGTACCACACTACGATTTCGATAGCGGAGGGACAACGGCGCATCGACTTTCAGGTTCGCTTCACGTTCGAGCAGGATACGTGGATCGGTGACCCGTGGGACATCAAGCCCGAGAACAGAAACAGCGAGCAGAGACGTTCTCAGAACGACGGCAGGTGGAAGCTCCAGGCACTTTTCCCGGTGTCGTTTACGAGTAGCGCCCTTTACAAAAACGCTGCTTTTGATGTGTGCCGCAGCCGGAACGTAGATACTTTTTTCCAGCGATGGGACGAGATCAAACACAACATCATCGTGAATTGGGTTGACGTCGTAGACGCTGAGGAACGCTATGGTATAGCGCTGATGGCAGATCATACGACTGCATATAGTCAGGGGCCTGAACATCCTTTAGGTCTTGTTTTGGGATGGGCGTGGGAGGGGGGATTCTGGTGGGGCAAGCATCCGCTCAGAGGTGAACAGAAGATTAGTTACGCGATCGTTCCACATCAAGGCAGGTGGGATAAAGCAGGTATATCCCGCGAAAATAGTGGATTCTGCGAGACGCCCGTTACGGCGTTGATGGATGGAAAAGCTGGCGAAACCGAGAGCTCCTTTTCGCTTATGCAAATCGATAGTCCTGGGGTTGAGGTCTCGGCGATGTTGGTCGAAAAGGAGAAGCTGGTAGTGAGGCTCTTCAATGCGGAGAGTGTCGAGCCTGACCATGTCGTTACGTTCGAAAAACGGCCTAAGCGTGTTGAGGTTGCCGAGCTGGATGGAACCAGTAGACAGAGCCTCGAGATTCGTACAATGGAAGGCGGACGCCGTGGAGTACGGATTCGAATTCCACAGTTCGGATTGCAAGTGCTGAACTGTACCTGGTAAACGGTCGACACAAGACGGAATCAAGCTATGCAGCTTGTCAAAGCCTCAACTGGCCGCCTGACAGGACGGCTATTGTGGCATGGGCAACGTGATTACTTGAGGGAAATAGATCTTTGTATTAGTGGCGAGCGAAGGGACGTTCATCGTGTTGCAAACATACGTGAATAGAAGCTGTCCTTTTTGCTCGAATTCCGGATGTTCCTTGGCGGCATAGCAAAACGTGTCCTTGTCTCGTGTTGGGCCCGGGGACGTTTCGGGCGCATGATAGATGACTTGCCCGTCGGTCCAGGGGCCCGTGAGTTCAGCGGCGGTTCGCATGAGGATTTTCTCGGAGAAACCGTTTGGATCAAACATTATTGCAACCCATTGCTTTCGCTCGGGATGATATCGAATCGAGAGCTCAGGGCTTCCCTGTTCCATGATTTTCTTCGCACTTGCCGGTTCGAAACCCGGTTTCCATTGCCCATCGGACGCGAGATATTGAAGGTGGTGGGCAGGCTCGTCGAGACCGGAGAGTGGAACGCGCGCTACTATGAGCGGGCGTTTTCCAAATTCATATATTGCAAATAAGTAGGCGAAGCCGTCCTTCACGACTGCTGCAGCTGACGGATAGGCCCCTACTCCATCGGGCACAAGAGAGGAAATCTTGACCTTCCAGTCTTGTGGCGCACGGTCGAGGTGGCTCAATTGTGCGAGATCGGATCCGCATGTTTTGAAGTTCATGGCATCGGGAGGAGTAGTGGTTGTAGATTCGAGGCAAAGGAGTAAGACCCATAGATGTCCTCGTGCGGTAAAACCGTCCATTGCCCAATACCAATGGTTGGGATTTGCCGGAGAGAAGTAGCTTTGAGCCTGCCCTGCCGCATCGTGCTTTATCACGTAGTCGAGATGCCAGTTCCCATTCGCATCGCAAGTGGAGACGCCGAGACTGTTGTGGACCATCCGCGGATCATTACCGCGAACAACCCGTTCTTTCCCGTAGAGAGTGTCACCGAAGATCCAGATGTTGCGCCCGTCATGGAGCGGAATGGAATAAGCGGCGTCCGCCCCCTGCCAACCAAGTTCTTTATTCTGCTCTGGCGGAAAGCTTGGAGTACAAACAGAAGCCCGAGAGAGTGTCGACAGCAGAAGCAGCGCGGGAAAGAGCCTTAAAGCAATTCGCATTTTTTCTCCAATGTTACTGAACGGGAGATGCGGCAATTGACGGATCAGTGCACGATCTTATCGCCAGCTGACAAGTACGTGAGCGTCTAGACCAAGGCCTTTGTCAATCCATCAGCAATGAGTTGCAGGACTGTGTCGCCTGTTTTAGTTCTAGCCAGAGCTTCTACTACGAGAAATCCGTGCAACATACCTAAGCTTCGTAAAGCTGTGACCGTGACGCCAGCGCGACGAAGTTGTTTCGCGTATGCTTCCCCCTCGTCCCTCAGGATGTCAAGCTCACTTGTAAGAATGAGAGCAGGTGCCAAGCCTTGTAGATCCTTTTCTAATGCACGGCATGGTGAAGCTAGAGGAAGCGAACGGTCGGACGGCTCTGGAACGTACTGATCCCAGAACCACTTCATAGTTGATGTTGTTAAGTTGAGTGTGTCTCCGAACAACTGGCAGCTTTCAGTGTTCATTCGTGCACACAAAGCCGGGTAGAGCAGTACTTGCAATGCTGGTTGAGGTCTGCCGCTTTGCTTTGCTTTTAAAGTAAGCGCAGCGACGAGGTTGCCTCCGGCGCTGTCGCCGACGAAGGCAAAACGAGATCGCTGTAGACTAAGGACTTCCGCTGCCAAGAGAATTTTCTCGACGGATGCATATGCAGCTTCCAGATTATGGGGGAACTGAACTTCAGGAGCCAGCGGGTAAGCCACCGACGCAATTACAAATTTCGAACGCACGGCGAGTTCTGCGATCAGATAGGCATGGGTCTGTCGATCTCCCATAACCCAACCTCCTCCGTGAAAGAAAAAGACAACCGGACTGACAGGAGGCGCACTATGCGGGCGAATAATGTCGATCTCGCAACCTGCATGTTTGATTCGTTCGCAGGATATCGGATAATCCGCCCACAGAGTGTTTTGCCCGAATCGCATCTCATTTCTTGCTTCTTCAATGAGCAACAGTTCAGGAGGTTTGGCTCCGGCACTCCTTTCGAGCAATTTTAAACACGCTGGATCGAGATCTGCCTTCTCGTCAATCCCCTGTTTCGCTAGCTTCACCATGCACCTCTTAAAGAGGAGCGATAGGACTTCAACAAGAGCGTCCCCGGTAATTCCCCACACCCAATGGAGGCTTTAGAAGAGGCCACAAAGCTTTGAGGACGGGTCTTGTTGAACGTCTGAAGTGCTAGTGGCGGCAGAGACCCTGGTTCAGTCGTCGATCTCAAGGAATTCTCCCATTATTTATGGTATCGCTTCCATCAAGCAACAGTGCAAAACTATCCTATGATCAACTCTTATGTCAAAGAACTCTTTATGTTCTCTTTATATTTACCAATTGGGTATAAATCAAACCTTCCGCCCCGGTAGGTAAGGGAGCAGCGTCTCGAAAGTTAGTCTAAGGAAGTTAGTCTAAGGACCGAGTACTTTTGAGATTATTTAGGGAATCGCTACCATGGAGCTGACACCTAAAGCGCCAGCGCGCTAGTGAATGGAAGCACTGAGAGTTTTGATTAAAGGGAGGCCTTGGGACACCCGCAAGATTCACGTAAGACAAGAGTAGTGCCAATCTGAAGGTGAAATGTTGCTTCGGTGCCCCCTGAGAGCCGATTGAGGAGCAACTGAATTGCTGCAGCCCCAAGTTCATCGACAGGCTGACGGACCACCGATATGGTGGGGCGGAGCTTTGAAGAGAGATCGAAGTCGTCAAAACCCAACAGTGCGACATCGTCTGGAATCTGGCGCCCCATATCCAAAACCGTTTCGTAGGTCATTACCGTCGCGATGTTGTAGAGAGCAAATACGGCGTCAACCTTACCCTTGCGTTCAGAGAGAACAGGAAGCAGGTTCGACTTTGCATTCTCCGTGCTATTGATATGCATGATGCTTCGCGGCGTTAGTCCATTGGCGCGCATCACCTCTTCGTACCCCCTGAGACGCTCCTTAATGGTGTAAAGCTCGGGGTCTCCGCCGACGCAGAGTATATTTTTTCGTCCGTGCTCGATCAGATGCTGGGTTGCAGCTCGTGCCGCTTCGTAGTTGTTCGCCACGACACTGGAAGCACCTGGATCTAACAACGGCCGGTCGATCGCCACCAGGGGTATCGACAACTTCTTCACGCTGGCGAGGAAGTTTCGTGTCTGCTTCCTCGGCGGAACAATCAGAAGCCCATCCACTCTATGGCTTTGAAAGACGTCGAGTTCTGTAATCTCCTGATCGGCATCATCATCCGACACCAGAAGTATCAAAACATAGTTGTTTTTCCGCGTCATCTTCTGAGCTATGTCTGCGACACTTGCAAAGAACACATCTTTCAGAGAAGGAATAATCAGTCCCAGAGTGTTTGTTCTTTCGCCTTTCAAGGCACGCGCAGCCTGATTTGGCTGGTAGCCGAGACGAGTCATCACGGCGCGAACCCGCGCTAACGTTTTAGCTTCAACGTAATGTCCGCCATTGATCACGCGCGATACGGTCGTAGTCCCTACACCCGCTTCTCTGGCAACATCGACTAAAGTGGATCGTTTCGCTCGTGCCATGGTTCCTTTTATAACCTAATGTTTTTATGTTCGAATATTTGATTCTGCCGCGCAGTCAACAACATATCAGCTTTGAGAAGCTCGGACGCGACGGTGGGCACGTTCAGCTTGACATGATCCATTGAGCTTAGCTAGAGTTGTCGAATGGTATCGTTACCATTTTATTTCATTATCGAAAAACTGCGGGAAAAATACGCGAAAGCGGGCCTTCTATGGAGGCGCCGCTCTAGCAGTATGCTCCATGCTTGTCTTGCCGATGAGGAGTCAAAGTCCGACAGCAGACGGCGACTGGGCTGAACTTGCATCATTTCACTATGGCATCAGCGCCGATATCACCTATGGCACATTCAACAACACCGCTGTCCATCTGGACGTCTGGGAGAATCATGCCGGCAAAGGCCCGTCGCCAACCCTCGTTTATATTCATGGTGGTGGATGGGTATTTGGCGATAAAGGCGGTGCTCCCAATCTTTTCCTGCCTTACGTTGAACGGGGTTGGAACGTTGTCAACGTCGAGTATCGAATGGCAAGCACTGCCTCGGCTCCAGCTGCAATTGAAGACTCCCGTTGTGCCCTACGATGGGTATATAACAACGCTGAAAAATATCACTTTGATCTAAATAGAATTGTCCTTACCGGACATTCCGCAGGTGGTCATCTGGCTCTCATCACCGGCATGCTGCCGAATGGCTCAGAGTTCGACGATGCTTGCCCCCAGGATGCGAAAGCCCGACCATTAAAAGTTGCAGCCATTGTTAATTGGTATGGAATCACTAACATCGAGGATCTCCTTGCAGGCCCAGACCGTAAAACGTATGCCGTAGAGTGGCTGGGAACAACGCCGAGCAAACATGAGATCGCCAAAGCGAGCTCACCTTTGACTTATGTTCGAGCCGGGCTGCCGCCGATCATTACCATTCATGGCGACCACGACTCCGTCGTCCCTTACTCCCAGGCAACTAAGCTTCAGACAGCTTTAAACCAAGCTGGTGTAAAAAATGAATTGGTCACGATACCAGGGGGCGACCATGGTAACTATTCGGATGACCAGACACTTCGCGCATTTCGAGAGATATGGAAGTTCCTTGACACTGCTCTTCCGCCTGCGGAACCAGCAACAAAATGACTGAGCAGATTTAACTCCACGGCAGGAACACCATGATCTCTCCGACATATTTCTTATTGCCGATCTCAGCGTAGAAGGAAAAGAGGTTTCCCGTAATATTCTCTATCTCCAGCCCATCAAACTCGTGCATCTCGTTCTCGCCAGCATCCGTAAAGTCCTGACCAAAGAAGGCACAGGCTCCAACTCACGTATACGTCCTAGCGCGGGACGTATACGTGACTTTTGCCGACCAGGATGCCACGCTGTCAGATAACTACTTCGATCTTCTACCCAGAGAGCCCATCACGCTCACCACACAAGCAAAGTCGGGCTCCCCATGCTTGAGGAGACTTTTAAAGTCGTCTCCCTTACGGACGCATTTGATGTAACCGCGACCACGACCACACAACGCCTAGCAAGTAAACACGCTTAGTATTCCGAATCTGCTCGCAGAAGACCGTTAGTTTTATTCCGTTCCGACGCAGGGTCAATATATTAATTTTTAGAGCGAACGTTACTTAGCAAGATGTAAAATCTGCTCCCCCTCATGCAAGGGGGAAACCTTCCCTTTCCAGAAAAATTCTCCTGAAAGGCCTTTAGGCAAAGTCACCGTAGCCAGCCAGTCGCCTCCGCTCATCTTGTAAGTCACATGGATGTCGCCATGCACGCTAGGCATCGTGGCATCGAGATTCGTCAGCTTACCGAGATGCGGTTCCATACGGACACGTGCGAATCCAGGAGCAACAGGCCGTATACCAGCAACGACGGTGAGCAGATCATAGTTTGGACTCGCGCTCCAGGCATGGCAGTCCGAACGAGCCGGTTCGGGATTTTCTGCCCAGGTGCTCAATCCCAGCTTCAGCATGTCACGCCATGGAGTTAGTTGATCAAGATAGAGATCCGCCATACCTGCATGTTCGAGCGCACGGGTGAGATAGAAGCGGAAATAGTAGCTGACCTCTGACATTGGTGGGACAGGCTTGTTTTCCCAAACGCTTTCGCTTCCACCTTTCGAGGCGAGGACTCGATGCAGAATGGAAGCCTGTTGCTTTTGAGGTGCAACGTCAAGCCACACCGCCAGGATGTTCGCTTGCTGGCTGTAGCTCTTTTTCCCTGGCGTGTCAGCGTATACGCCGAAATGCTCATCCCAGTTCAGACGGTTGAGCGCATCCGTGGCCTTTGCCGCCATCTGCTTGTATTGCGCGGCACGCTCCCGGCTGCCATACAGAGCCTCAAGTTCGCCGGCGTTTTTTAGAGCCTCAATAAACTGTAATGTGATCAACGCTGAGCCGCCGTCCACATCCTGAGGCGGCACACCGTATTCATAACCGCTTGTCCAATCGGCAAACTCCCACCATTTAGCTTTTCCCACCAAACCATCGAGACGAAGCTGCGCGGTATACCAGTCAATCACAGTACGGGTGTGCGGTAAGGTATCACGTACCAATGGGACGTCATCAACATACAACCAGTAGTCGTGCAACATATCTATCCAGAGTAAGGAGAAAGTTGGGATGAACTGTGGCTGTCCTGAAGGATAACGGCTCTGCGTTATTCCCTCCATTGTTCGTGAAGCATCGATGTTCGTGATCGCCTGTCGCGCAAGCCGACTGTCCCCCGTCATTGCATACGAGATGAGCGCCTGGATTCGCGTGTCGCCAACATATTGCAATTGCTCCCAATAAGGAGCATCCATGTACGTCTCATGCGCGCACAACCGTGCCGTGCGCCATCCTGTATCCCAAACCTTCGTTAGCTCAGGAATATCACCAACTATCTTAGCCTTGGCGTCAAACGGATAAGCAGTGAACCAGGCGGTGAGCTTGTCCAGACGTAAGGGAGTTGACTTTGTTGTCACATCGATCTGTAGATAGCGCCATGTCCGCCACCAGAGCGGCTGAAAGCTGCGCGCACTGCCCCCGTCAGCAATGAACTCGTCGCTCTGGCCTTCGATGTGACGGCCAACAATCTCATTGCGATTCCCTTTGTGGCCCTCAACGTCATAGAGAGCTTCGGCATAAGTGATTTTGATAATGGCATCTTTACCACCGCTTACAGTTAGGTCTGGATAAGCCGTCTGCAGAACGCTGTTGTCGAGCAGAAGCGTGACATGCGCGTTAGCAGGAACTTCCACCGGCTGCATAGGGAAAGCGGGAGAAGATGGCAGACCCTCCACGCGAACAACCGTGCCGGCATCGACTTTGCGGTGTTCCATCGTTGGAAGCGAGTCTGCGACGAGACCCCAGCTGCTATCTCCATCCTGTGCTTCACGGGTAGCGCCCCTCCCGATGATCTTCGGCTCTTGCCATGAGCTGGTATCTCCGGGCTGATCCCAACTCCAATCGAAGTTGCGGCCATCGACCTTCTCACCGGGACCTGCGCCGAAATAGCCTCTCACCACGTTGCTATCGTCAAGGCTGCGGCCCGGTTCTTGTTTGACCCGCCATGACGTGTCTGTATCGACGATCTTTTCTGATTCGGTATCGCCTTGAAGCAGGAACCCGGTGCGGTTGCTCATTTGGGCGACTGGCGCGCGACTGCCAAAGTTCCAAACCACCGCAGCCAGAACATTCTTACCAGAATGTAGAAAGGGAGCTAAATCGATAGTCTCGAACCGCCAATGGAAGAGGTCGCCGCGTGCAGGGCCTTCGCCGACGTAAAATCCATTTACATGAAGCTGGAAGCGATTGTCTGCGCTGACATGCACCCAGAAATGAACCGGCACTGCGCTGAGAGTCAGATCTTTACGAAAGTAGAAAATTCCAACATCTTTTTGAGGAGCATCCGGACATGCGATCCAGGCTGCGGGCCATTTCGCTGCTAACAAAGTTGGATTCATCGGAGGGCCCACAGCAGCAATTGCGCTCTTCTGCTGTGCGACAAGCGCAGAGCCTGCAGTGAGCAATACAACAAGCAGTCGAAAACCGATACCGGAAGTACGCATAATGCTCCCTCGACCGCCAGTCTAGACCAACCCCTGCACGATCCTTGTTACTGCAAAGGAGCCACCTCGAATTTGTGCGGCTTTGGGATGGCGAGCGCCCGCTGCTTTTCCACCACACTTGCCTCAAGCTCGTTGATTGAGCTCATTGCAGCGGCAGCGGTGGGAAGAGTTGCAAACGGTACCTCAACATGACGCCAGCGGTCGTAGTGAAGATCACTGTGCTCGGTAGTGAGTTTATACACACTCATCGCCTGCTCAGTCATCGGCGTCTTCAGGAGCGCAAGATTAACTCCCTGTGCCAACTGGTCGTTCGTGAAAGTGCCGATGCTTGTTCCGTCAATTCGAATAGAGTAAACGCCGTCCTTCAGTCCTGAGACTCGTACGGGCTCTTCGTTCAGCGCCGCCGTGATATCGGAGCTCCCAATGACCAGCCCAACCGCAGGCCCGGCTCCCCACATCACCTGCCACTGTGCAAACGGAAGCGGCAAGGCATCGTCCGTCTCTGTCCAGAGAACGCTCCCATTTGTATTCGCCAGATCTGTAACGACAGCGTGCTCTGTATGGTCCAGCTTCACCCGAGTTCCGTCTGCGTGGATCGACACAGAAGCAACAATAGGCCGTGCCCCCCATGCTTTCAGGACCGCCTCCCCAATCAGAAGAGCACCCCCGAACGACGGATGAATGTGATCAGCGAGAATCTCTTTCGCCAGGGTTGGATTGGCTTGGTTTGCCCGTTCAAGCATTTGGACGAATTCGGTATTAGCATCCGCGACTGTCAGGCCGTTCTCTTTGCCAAATGTGCTGATCCACTTTCCATACGCGACCAGGACCTGGTTATATGCGGCGCCATCTGCGACCGGAAAGGCTGGAGTACGCGTCACATTGTCATAAGGCGACGGTTCAATCGCAGTAATGCGAGCCTGGGGGTCGTCCCGCTTGAGCACTTCGTATATATGCCGGAAGCCATCAAAAAAAGCTTTGTCCGATGTCTCTGTCGCTGTCTTATATCCGCCGTCGTTCATGCCCAGCATGATTGTGACGACGCTCGGGTTATACGGAATTACATCCCGCTTTAGTCGAAGATCGATCTCCCCTCCGTCACCCCCTGTAACGCGATCTCCACCCCATCCTGAGTTTGTGAAAGCAACGTGCAGACTGGGATACCGTGTCACCACGTAAGTCTCGATCATCATGGTGTAATTGCGCTGATCGGTAATACTGTCGCCATAAAAGACGACCCTGTCAGAGTTGTGCAGATAGAAACCATTCTGTTGTGCATACGCATTGACCGCGAGGCATGCAGCAATCATGGCCAGAAACATCGTCTTTTGCATCGTCCAGCTCACTCCCAAAATCTGTTGAGGTTTGAATCGCCGGGAGTTGGAATATTAAGGCACACTTCTCGGCAACTCATTTGGTATCGATACCATATATCAACGATATATGAATCTGCAAATAGGTTCTTTTATAAAAATTTCTAGATGCTGACATACTAGATAGTTGACAGGAGTTTAATTGTTTAGTACTTTGTTTACGCTTAGCTGGAATCGATACCATACAAAGACATAGAGAGAACCCAATGAAGCTATTATGCGCAGCAGTGAATCTCTCGTTTCTTACCGAACTATTTGCTTCTCAGCATGTTTTTGTTTCGGAACGCTTCTGCATGCACAGGAGTCCACGGCTCAGGTCCCGACTATAAAGGCGATTGTGCCGATGGGTGTAGTCAGGCAGAATCCGCTGATTTATGGGCGCGACGGAACCTACAGCGCGGTGATCGACGGAAAGTCTTATTGGGCGTTCAACGATACGTGGATGGCCACAACTTCATCAGCAACAGTCTGGCCTGGACGGATTCCCTGGATGCCTCGCATGGGATTTATCTGAACCATGATCATTTGGACAAGACCGGGGTTCCGATCGAGTATATGCCGTTCCTGCCGGCAGAAGAGCAGTTCAACTATATCCACGACCCCAATCACTGCACGGCCACGCCCGTAAGCACCTGCGGCGAAGACTACGCTATATGGCCGAGCCCGATCGTTCCGATACCGGGGACGTCGGCGGCGTACCAGTTTTACAGCAAGGTATTCCGCGGTGGAGATATTCAAGGATTTCAGGTGATAGGAACAGGCATAGCGATTGAGGTGGGGGGCAAAATCACTCGCCCGGTTGAGGCGCTCGGAACACCGGAGCCCACTTTAATGTGGCAGGGGAACGAGGTGGCGTACGGAGGGGGATGGCTGGTGGACGACGGATTTCTCTACGCCGTTGGGTGCCAGGGAGGGTTTCTGGTCGAGAACTGTCGCGTCGCTCGAGTGCCCATCCTGCAGGTGCTCTTCAAGCAAGCATGGCGCTACTATGCCGGCGGCGATACGTGGAGTTCAGACCCGAATGCAGCCGTGACAGTCTTTCAAGGCGGTGCTGCGGGAAACTCCATCTTCTACGATAAGGCTCTCCATCAATACGTCGCCATCTACAGCGGGATCTATAACAACAACGTAAACTACCGCGTGGCTAATCATCCCTGGGGTCCATGGTCGGCAGAGACTCTCCTATTTGTTGGACAGCAAGGAGAGAGCGGGACGGCCAACTATGCGGGACTTGCACATCCAGAGTTCGAGGAGAACGGAGGACTGACAGAATATGTCACCTACGTGCAAACCACAGGCTTTCTTCAGCAGTCCATTCAACTGGTGAAGGTCACGTTTCAGCAGAAATAGAAGAAACTCAATTTTAGGGAAGAGCATGTTGGGTCCAAACGTGGGTCCAATCCCTCCAAATTCTAGGCAAAAGTGTACTACGACGCAGCACCGGACTAAAAGAGTCAATAGGTTAGAACATCTGCTTCCGTTTCGGGGCCAGGGGTCGGAGGTTAGAATCCTCTCGCCCCGACCATTTTCCCAATTTGTTCGGAGACGGTCACTGTACGTAGTTGGACAATCCTTGTTTAGCATCGTTTATGTAGTTGATCTTTTCGAAGGATAAAGTACGGCAACCGTGCATTCGTTTCGCATAAACGAGTGGTGCAAGCGCTGCGGCGCGCTATTTATCTGATAAGTCCTTCAACCTGTGATGAAGTATCCGAAATTCAAAAGCTCCAAGCGATAAAGCGGGCAATGCGGACCTCGGACTTTCCAATTGGGGCTCGCTGGAATCATTGGTATTAGGCCGTTGCTTGGGAAGTGGCACCTTGACCTCGTCCCATGGGCCGGAAGCCTCCACGGTTCCACGGAAAGACGCGTTAGAGAGATTGACAGCAATCAAGAATTCTTCATTCTCCGTGTGGCGAATATAGGTCACCACATGTGACTCGTCGGAGTTATGGACCCATATGGTTGAGCCTCGGAGCAGCGCAGGCTGGTGCTCACGAAAAGGGATCATAAAATCATAGAACATAGGGAATTCAGGACGCATCTCGCCCGCCTGCCACCATACCTTGAGATCTTCAAACAGGGCCGGGGCGCCGGACTCAGTTGGGTCCGAGACCTCCATGCCGTTGTAGATCATTGGTACGCCATCTAGCGTAAAGATGAGCGCTGCAGCCGCGAGCGAACCTTGAATGCCGTAGCGAGCAAGAGCTCGCTGTTCATCGTGATCGTCGAACATACGCATGTGCATGGAGTGTTTCGGGAACAGCTGCTGTTCGCGTTCGAGAGCAGCCCGAAGAGAGCTGGCCGGAGCGCCGTGTTCGATGATGTTGTTCAGAGCGCCCATCATGGGCCACGAATAGTCCAGGTCGAAGGCGCTGCGCAGAAGCTCGGGCTTAGAGGCTTCGGCAAGCATGAGGATGCCGGGATGGAATCGCTCCAGCTCTGTGCGGGCGCTCTCCCAGAAGTCGGTAGGCACCTCGCCGGCCGCGTCGCATCGAAAGCCGTCCAGGTTGAAGTCCTTGATCCAATAAAGCAGCATGTCGATCATGTAGCGGCGCAGCTCGGGGTTGGTGTAATCGAGAGCGGCGACATCGGTCCAGTTGTAAGGGGAGAGCACCTTTCCCTGCGCATCGTGCTTGTAAAAGTTGGGGTGCGACATCATTACGCTATCGAACGAAGTATGATTTGCGACGATGTCGATGATGACTTTTATGTGTCGGCGATGGGCTTCGTCGATGAGATGATGCAGATCGTCTTTAGTGCCATAGCTCGGATTAATAGCGTAGTAGTCGCGCACGGCGTAGGGACTGCCTTCCGTTCCCTTTTTCTCGATCTGTCCTACAGGGTTTATCGGCATCAGCCAAAGCACATTGACACCAAGCTTTTGCAGGTCATCCAGCTTTGAGGTGATGCCGTTCAGATCTCCAGCGGGTGAAAAGGAACGCGGAAAGATCTCATAGATTACGCTGAAGTCAAGTTCAGGTGGCGGCGTCCGCAGCTCGCTGGCTTTAGGTAATTTGGATGCAAGGTTAGACGGAACGGCTGGCATCTGGGCCGAGGCTTCGAGAGCAACAGCCAGCAACGTAGCCGAACAATAGAGTCGCGCAGACATCAAAGATTTCATGATTAATAGGGTCCCAAAGACTGATGTGAGAATGGTAAAGTTCGAGGATTAGGCCCAGGCAGCAAGGATTTCGCTCCATGCTGCCTGGCTGCATCCGCCTTTAGAACACCAACCGAGCGGCCAACTGGATCTGCCGAGCTTGTCCAAAAAGGCCGGTGATCTTGCCGAAGGTGGTAGTGTTGCCCTCCGAGTTGCCGGGGTTGCCAAAGTTTGCCGTGTTGAAGACATTGAACGCATCGCCGTGCAGCTCGAGGGACTTACCCTCTGTCAAATGAAGGTTCTTCTGAATTCCCAGGTTCATGGTCCGGCTGCCCGGACCATAGACCTGGTTGCGGCCGAGCGTGCCGACCCTGGTGTATACGCTTGTGCCCGTCCCGTCTGTAGCCAGCTGGCTGGGGAGATTGGCGCTCGAAAATGAGCTGGGGTCAAACCAATAGCCATTGACTTGCTTTGGATACTTGATCGGCGCAATCAGATCCGGACGGTTCCCTGGCGCAGCGCTTCCCTCAGCATAGAGATCGACTGGCTGACCGGTAGAGAGTAGGACGATGTCGTTGATCTGCCATCCTCCAACTGCCAGATCCAGCAGGCGGTTCGATCCGCCCATGAACTTCTGTCCGCGTCCGAAGGGCAGATTGTAGACGAATGACGAGCTGAAAACATGCCGCTCGTCCTGGGTGGCGTTGCCATAGTTCGCTTTCTGGTCGTAGTAGAGCAAGATGGCCGGCGAGGTGCCTCCATAAGCACTCACGGAATTATCAAGTGCATGTGACCAGGTGTAGGCTCCCGTTGCGGTGAAGTTATTGCCTCTATGTTCGAAGTGCAGTTGCAGTCCGTTGTAGTTTCCGGACCCGTTGTAGTCGTTGTAGCTGATGGTACCCAGGTTTGGTAGAGGTCTAGTGGTCCCACCGATGGCGTAGGTGTTGTAGTTGTAGTAGGTCGAGAGACGGTCGCTATAAGTGCCGACGTAAGCCACCGAGAACACATCCCGCGGGGTGATCTGCTGTTCGAGCTGCAGGTTGTATTCCTGGATGCGGCTGTGCTGGTTATTGCGGTTGACGGCGAGGCTATTCAAACCTTGCGGAGGCGCGAGGGGGTTGAAGTTCGGAAAGCCAGGCTTCGGAAGTGCTATCGATGCGGAGGTGCCACTGGTGTACGCGGGGCAATTGTAGGGAGTTCCAGGCGTAGTCTGACCGGTAAAAGTTCCGCAGAATCCATTGAACGCGTAGTAAGCAACCGAACCACCGAAGGGAGGTTGTTGGCCAAGCTGGTTGCTGATTCCTCCGTAGTCGGGGAAGTAGAAGATGCCATATCCGCCGTGAATCGCGGTCTTCCCGTCTCCATGCACGTCATAGGCAAAACCTACACGTGGTGCGAAGTTGGTGTAGTCCTGATTAATGATGCTTCTTGAGACACCGTTCACGCCAGCCTCAAGAACATCGCCGGTCGCCAGATCGATAGTAGCCTGCTGATTGTGTTTTTCGTAAGGCCAGGTAAGCAGGTCCCAGCGAAGGCCGAGATTCAGCGTGAGCTTTTGAGTCACTCGCCAATCATCTTGAGCGAAGACTGCATCTTCCTGACTTTCGTTGCCGAAGTAGCCGGTCTGTGCACCGATGGAGTAGTTGTCGGCAGGTGCGGCCAGCATCTCGCTGGTTTCGTAACCCGTGAAGTCTGTGCCATTTCCAGCAAAGAAGAAGAAACCCTTACCTGAGATCGGCCGGAAGAAGTTGACCTCGCGCCGCAGGAATGTGCCTCCTACGTTGAGAGAGTGCTTTCCGAGGTTAAGATTGACAGTGTCTGTGACCTCGTAGGTGTTCTGCGGTACCGCGAACAATCCATAGTCGCCCGTGTACTCAATTTCGTTGCCATAACCACCAATGAGCGGGCCGCCCGATGTTCCGGCGATTCCGGTTTCTCCTGCGATGCCCAGTGCTGCGCCAACATTGATGCCGTTGTTTGATGGAGCAAACCCATAGTTATCGCGGTTGTAAGCGATCCTCGCCTCGTTAACAATCCGTGGAGAAAAGGTGTGCGTATAACCCAGATCGTAACCGCGACCGCGACCGAAGTTCTCGGCACCATTCGCCGAGAGCGGTGGTTGGCCAGGCTGCTGCGGTAGCTCAGACTCGTTATTTGACGTGGAGTTGTCATACGAGTAGCGAAAGAAGAACAGGTCGTTCGGCGACGCGTTCCA
>Ga0302233_10001044_pt1 | contig 20302 bp, 18 predicted proteins | sample II_Palsa_N3_1_FD_193516 | JGI IMG/M metagenome (GOLD analysis project Ga0302233, IMG submission 193516) | Peat permafrost microbial communities from Stordalen Mire near Abisko, Sweden - II_Palsa_N3_1 | ecosystem: Environmental > Terrestrial > Soil > Palsa > Peat permafrost | place: Sweden... | reverse complement strand
GCCTGTGGATTACGCGCAGCATCATGCGTGCTCTGGGCGCAGAGCCAGGCGCCCTTGGCGAAATTACCCAACGGGTGGCGGGTGGCGATCTGAGCTCCGTTGCAGGCGCACAGCATGCGCCCAGCGGCAGCGTACTCTCGTCAATGAGCGAGATGCAAAGCAGTCTGGTCAATTTGATCAGCCAAGTCAGGAGTTCGGCCGATAGTATTGCCACTGGTTCAAGTGAAATCGCTTCCGGGAATGTCGACTTATCCTCCAGAACAGAGCAACAAGCGTCTTCCCTGCAAGAGACGGCTGCCAGCATGGAGCAGTTGACCTCCACGGTGAAGCAGAATGCCGAGAATGCGCAGCAAGCCAGCGCCTTGGCCGCCAATGCCTCGGAAATTGCAAAAAAAGGCAATTCCGTCGTTAGCAAAGTCGTGGAAACGATGCAGGAGATTAGCCAAAGCTCCACCAAGATTGGCGATATTACTGCGATTATCGAAGGCATTGCTTTTCAAACCAATATTCTGGCGTTGAATGCCGCCGTGGAAGCCGCCCGCGCCGGTGAGCAAGGCCGAGGTTTTGCGGTGGTGGCGAGCGAGGTGCGTAGTCTGGCGCAACGTTCCTCCAGCGCCTCCAAGGAAATCAAGGATTTGATCACAGCCTCGGTACAAAAGGTCCAGGACGGCTCGGCCTATGCCGACGACGCAGGCAAGACAATGTCTGAAGTCACACAAGCCATCGGCCGGGTTACCGATATCATGGGCGAGATTGCCGCCGCCACCAGCGAACAAAGCCGGGGTATCGAACAAGTCAATCAAGCGATCACCCAGATGGACGAAGCCACCCAGCAAAACGCCGCCTTGGTTGAAGAGGCTGCCGCAGCCTCTCAATCGCTGGAAAATCAAGGTCGCCAATTGAATGAGGCCGTTGCCTTCTTCCGTTTGGAGGGTATGCCGACTAAATCGGCCGCGAAACCTGTCGTCACGACGCACAGCCGCGCGGCTGCAGTTTCGCGCCCGGCGCCACGCACGGACCGGAAACCTGTCGCCGCCAAAACAAGCGCGGCTCCGGTGCGAGCCCCTGCCGCCGCAGTAGCTGGGGCCGGTGGCGACGGTTGGGAGACTTTCTAGCCGCTTTGCCGCGGGCAATATTGCGGCAGAGTGGCACGGCATGCGTAAATCGAGGACAATTCGGGGGGAACTTGGCTGTATCAGCCATGGCCAGTCTTGAGCCGCCCCCCGAACGTAGTCAACGAGCGCATGGAACCCAGCAAACCGCCCCCGCATTTCGCCTCTCCGATACTGTCCGAGCACGCCCAGCTCAACGAAACGCGTGTCATGAGCATTATCCGCGCCGCGATGGAGGTCATCATCACGGTCGATGAGGCGCAGCGCATCGTGATTTTCAATCCCATGGCTGAACAGGTGTTCGGGTGCTCGGCATCGGACGCCGTCGGCACCTCGCTATCGCGCTTTATTCCGGAACGTTTTCGCAGCGATCACGCCGCGCACGTCAAGCAATTCGGGGTGACCGGAGTATCCGATCGGCAAATGGGCCGGCAACGCGTACTGTTCGGTGTGCGGACCAATGGCGAGGAATTCCCGATCGAAGCATCGATCTCGCAAATTCAAGGTGATGGCGGCAAGCTATATACCGTCATGTTGCGCGATGTCACGGAAAGAACTCGGGCGGAAAACGCCCTCAAATCCTCTCAGGAAGAGTTGCAACAGCTGTCGGCCAATATCCAGAACATACGGGAAGAGGAAAAAACCCGCATCGCGCGCGAACTCCACGATGATCTTGGGCAACTGCTTACTGCGCTGAAGATGGATGTTTCGATGCTGGAGTCCGCCTTGAGGGACAACGGTGCGCCCGCCGAGCTGCATCTCAAGACCCAGGCCATGCATGGCCTGATCGATGCCACGGTGGCATCGGTGCGGCGTATCGCGGCCGACTTGCGCCCCGTGATGCTCGATGATCTCGGTCCTGTACCGGCGATTGAATGGTTGGTCAGCGATTTTACAAAACGCTATGGCATCGCGGTTACCGCTGATTTGCTTCAAGACGACTCCGCGTTTAACGCCGCCGGCGGCACAGCGCTATTTCGTATTGTGCAGGAGGCGCTGACCAATGTTGCTCGCCATGCCGAAGCCAAACACGTCACGCTTCAACTGCAGCGCGACGCAGAACAGTACGTGATACGGATCAGCGACGACGGCCGCGGCGTCGAGCCCGCCGCGATTCGCCGCGACAAGTCCTTCGGACTGCTGGGCATCCGCGAGCGCGCCCGTTTATTTGGCGGTACGGTATCGATAGACACTGAGCCGGGTCGCGGCTTCAGCCTGACGGTATCGCTACCGCTACACATGATTGAACAAGGGAAATCGCTGTCATGATCCGAGTTTTGATCGCCGACGACCATGTGCTGGTACGCGAAGGCTTGCGGCATGTCCTGCAACAGGACGCAGGCTTTGAAGTCGCCGGCGAAGCCGTCGACAGCGCCAGCACGCTGCAACTTGTCCGTGAGCAACACGCCGAAGTCTTGGTGCTCGATCTGTCCATGCCGGGGCGCAACGGACTTGAGCTAATCAAGCAAATCCGCGAAATCAAACCGGCTTTGCGGATTCTTGTGCTGACCATGCATGCGGAAGAGCAATATGCGGTGCGTGCCTTCAAAGCCGGCGCATCGGGTTATCTGACAAAGGAAAGCGCAAGTGCGGAGTTAATCAGCGCGATCGGAAAAGTTGCATCCGGAGGTGCTTATGTCAGCCCTGCGATGGCCGAACGCTTCGCCACAAACCTGCATGCGCCGCTTGAAATTCTGCCTCATCAACGCCTGTCCAATCGCGAACTCGATGTGTTCAAGCGTATCGTATCCGGTAAGACTCTTACGGAGATTGCCGTGGAACTCTGCGTCAGCGCCAAAACCGTGAGTACCTACAAGGCACGGATTCTGGAGAAAATGGGCTTGCAGCACGATGCGGCCCTGGTGCGCTACGCGGTCGAACACCACTTATTCGAGGACGAACATCGGATTGGCTAATTCGATGTGCTCGCCGGCCGCGAGCGCCGGCGAAGTTCAATCCGGAATCACGGCGGTCGCCTCGATTTCAACCAATGCCCTATCCTCGATCAGCGCCTTGACTTCCACGGCACTCATCGCCGCGTTGAAGCTGCCGATCAGTTCCCGAAAGGCAACACCGATTTCCGGATAGGCCGCGAGATACGCTTGTTTATCCGTAACATACCAAGTCATCCTGACGATATGTTCCGGCTTGGCGCCCGCCTCTTTCAGGACATCGACGATATTTTTCAATGCCTGGCGTACTTGGCCTCCGATATTGTCGCTGACAAATTCGCCTTGCTCGTTCCAACCCACCATGCCTGCCACAAATACCATTTGACCGCGTACTTTGACGCCGTTGGCATAGCCCCGTGGCCGCGGCCAGCCGGGAGGAAGAAGAATTTGCATAAAATTTTACTCCAGTCAAAGTGATTGAAACTGCACCAGGGCATTCCGCAGATCATCGGGAATGCTAATCGCCTGATGCGTGTCGAGATTGGTTGTTACGAGTACTTGTTGCACCGCGACGCATTGGGTCGCGCCCTTCATAACATCGAGATTTAAGCGTATCGAACTGCGGCCGATGTGCTCCAGCGATAAACCGAGCACAATATCATCCCCCATCTGGCCGATCGCACTAAATTGGCATGTCAGGCTGACAGTGGGCAAACCGACCCGGCGCCGGCCCAACAAATCCGCATAGCCTATCCCCAATGCCTCGCTGATCCAATCTTCCACCAGACCATTAAGCATAACCAGATACTGCGGAAAGAATACGATGCCGGCGGGGTCGCAGTGCGAAAATCGCACTTTGATCGAGCGTTCGAAACGTGGCGGCGCAGTCATATCAAGTCCATCCTAAGCCGGGTCGCGCAAGCGGAAACGCTGCAGCTTGCCCGTATTGGTACGCGGCAGTTCGTCTCTGAATTCAATGGCGCGCGGATATTTATACGGCGCAATCCGCTGCTTGACGAAATCCTGTAGCTCCTTCACGAGGGGCGGCTCGGCTTCCACTCCGGCTAGCAATACCACAAAGGCTTTGACGATCTGGCCGCGCTCTTCGTCAGGGACGCCGATCACGGCGCACTCAGACACCTTGGGGTGCTGCAAGAGCGCATCTTCGACTTCCGGCGAGCCGATATTGTAGCCGGACGAAACGATCATATCGTCCATGCGCGAATGAAAATGGAAATAGCCGTCTGCGTCGACAAAATAAGCATCGCCGGTCAAATTCCAGCCATCCTTGACGTATTTCTTTTGCCGCGGATCGGCCAGATAGCGACAACCTGTCGGGCCTTTGACAGCCAACATGCCGACCTGTCCAGTCGGCACCTCATTGCCATACAGATCAACCACGCGTGCCGTATACCCCGGTACCGGTTTGCCCGTGGCGCCCGCGCGGGCATGGCTCTCGTCTGCGGAAATAAAAATATGCAGCATTTCCGTGGCGCCGATACCGTCGATCAGTTCGAGACCAGTGTGACTTTTCCAAAGTTCACGGGTCGCGCCCGGCAGGACTTCTCCAGCCGATACACATTTGCGCAATGCCGTTTGCCGTAAAGAATCGCCCTGCGCCGCCATGGCCCGATAGGATGTGGGGGCAGTAAATAAGACACTGGCCCGGTATGTCGCGATCGCCTCAAGTAAATTTTTGGGCGAAGCCATTTCCAGCAATACCGACGATGCGCCCACACTCATGGGAAACAACACCAGCCCGCCCAAGCCGAATGTGAACGCCAGCGGCGGGCTACCGATAAAGATATCGTCCTGGTGCGGGCGCAGCACATGCGCCGGCCAACACGCACAAATCGCCATCACATCGCGATGAAAATGCAAAGTGCCTTTGGGTTCACCGGTGGTTCCCGAAGTGAAAGACAAGATGCAGATATCGTCGGCCGAGGTGTCGACGTTGCTGAAGTCTTCGCTTTGTCGTGCCATGGCGGCTTCAAGGCCCGACTCCGACGGATCGTTAAAAAAGGCGCACTGCGTCAGGACCGGGCGTTCGGCGGCCGCAAGCTGAAGCTCCGCTGCAAGCTTGAGATCGCACAAGGCATGGCTGATCTGCCCTTTCTCGATCACTTGCTTAAGCTCTTTCGCGCGCAACAGCGGCATGGTCGCGACCGCGATACCGCCGGCCTTGATCACCGCGAACCAGCAGGCCACCATCATCGGTGTATTCGGTGCATGCAGCAGCACACGATTCCCCGGAATCAAGCCCATTTCTTTGGTCAAAACATTGGCGATACGATTCGCCTTACGCTGCAAATCGGCGTAAGTCCAGCGCACACCGCCCGGCGCCTGCAGGCATAGCCGCTCACCGCGCCCTTGCAAAACGGGCGTATCGAGCAGTTGGGCCGCGCAGTTCAGATGCTCGTCGAACTGCAGTTCAGGTAAGGTAAAAAGAAATTCCGGCTGCTGCTCGACGGGCGGCAGACGATCGCGAGCAAACGTGTCGAGATGTGCGCTGAACATAAAACAAGCCTCGCAAATACGGAACGGCGTGAATAGGATTTCATGGCAAACATCTAAAACAAACGGCAGGGCTTGGGTCGGCGACGCAGCAAGCGATTACTTAAAATCGCGCAACACCTCACGCGCGATAATCATTTGCTGGACTTCGGTCGCGCCTTCGTAAATTCGCAATGCGCGAATTTCACGGTAAAGCTTTTCGACTGTTTGTTCGCTGACGACACCTAAACCGCCCCACATCTGCAGCGCTTCATCGATGACGTGTTGAGCGCCTTCCGTGGCAGCCATCTTGGCCATCGCGGCCTCTCGTGTCACTTGATGGCCCTGATCGCGCATCCAGGCAGCACGGTAGGTCAACAAGGCCGCGCTATCTACGGTGGTCGCCATTTGCGCCAATTTGGCTTGAGTCAATTGAAAGTCGGCCAGCACCCCATTGAACATGCGTCGCGTCGTGGCGCGCTGCAACGCTTCATCGAAGGCCCGCCGGGCAAAGCCGAGTGCCGCGGCAGCGACCGAAGTACGAAAAATGTCGAGGGTCCGCATCGCCAACTTGAAGCCCGCGCCGGCCACACCGATGCGTTGGCTCAAGGGAATCCGGCAATCGGTAAAACGCAGCCGGGCAAGCGGGTGCGGTGCAATCACCTGGATACGTTCTGCGATCTCCAGACCCGGTGTCGATGCATCGACAATAAACGCCGAAATCCCGCGCGTTCCAGGCGCCTCGCCGCTGCGTGCGAATACCACGTAGAAATCGGCAATCCCGCCATTCGAGATCCAGGTCTTCTCGCCGTTCAAGATGACCTCGTCACCTTCGATCCGCGCCTCGCAAGCCAGCGCACCGACATCGGAACCGGCATCGGGTTCGGATAAGGCGAAGGCAGCAATCGCCTCCCCGCGCACGACTCGATTTAGATAATGCTCTTTTTGTTCGGCTGTACCGTCGAGGCTGATTGCCCCCGAGCCCAAACCTTGCATAGCAAAGGCGAAATCGGCCAAACCGTTGTGGCGTGCCAGTGTTTCGCGTATCAGGCAGATGCTGCGCGTATCGATGGCTTCGGCAGCGCCGCCATATGCTGTACCGCCGACGGCATAGCGCAGCCAGCCGGCATCGCCCAAAGCCCTGACGCAGGCACGGCATGCCGCGTCGACATCGGCACCGTGCAAGGCGGCGATGTGACTTGCCGCCCACGGTTCCAGCGCGGCGCTGAGAGCGCGATGTTGCGGCTCGAAGAAAGGCCAATCAAGATAAAGCGTGTCGCTCATGGATACACCTCAGGGCAATGCGATCAATTACCTTCGAAAGTCGGTTTGCGTTTTTCGGAGAAAGCCTTATATGCACGGGAGAAATCCTCGGTCAGCATGCACAGGGCTTGAGCTTGCGCCTCCGACTCAATCGCCTCGTCGATACTCATCGACCATTCCTGATGCAACATGGTCTTGGTAATGCTATTGGCAAAGGTCGGGCCGTGAGCGATGTCATGAGCCAGCGCGAGCGCTTCCTCGAATACGGCATCGGGTACGCACAAACGATTCAGAAAGCCCCACTGAAACGCCTCTTCACCGCCCAGCGAACGGCCGGTATAGAGTAGATCGCTGGCCCGGCCCTGCCCCACGATGCGCGGCAGCAGCGAACACGCGCCCATATCGCAGCCGGCCAAGCCGACTCGGTTGAATAAGAAGGCGGTCTTGCTGCGCGCCGTGCCCAGGCGCAGGTCCGAGGCCATCGCCATGATCGCGCCGGCGCCGGCGCACACCCCGTCGATGCTGGCGACGATCGGTTGCGGACAATGACGCATCGCCTTGACCAGTGCACCGGTCATGCGAGTGAATAGCAGCAGTTCGGGCGCCGACAAACCAATTAGCGGTCCGATGATCTCGCGCACGTCGCCGCCGGAGCAGAAATTATCGCCGGCGCCTTGTATCACCACAGCCTTGACGTCATCGGCATAACGCAGTTGCTCGAACAGATCGCGCAACTCGGCATAGGACGCGAAGGTCAGCGGGTTCTTACGTTCCGGGCGATTCAAGGTGATGATGCCGACGCGCTCGCGCACTTCCCATTTGAAATGTTCGGCGCTATAGCCTGCGCAAGATTTGCGGTTGCCCGCAAGCAAGGAGGCGTCGATGGTTGGACTCGTCTGTGGCACGGCAATACTCCTGGTGGAGAAATCAGTTGGCGGCATCCTTGTGGGACGCCTGCGGATGACTGAGGCTATGATTGAGCTGCACGCGCAAGCGGCCCAACAAGTCGTGCAATTGCGCGCGCTGCGGAATGCTGACACCGGAAAACAATTCGACCACCCAGCCTTCATGCACCGAGGCAATCGTCTCGAACATGGCGCGGCCTTTAGGCGTTAATGCAACTCGAGACGAACGCCGGTCGGCGACCTCGGCAACACGGGTCACTAAGCCTTCTTTTTCCAACTCGTCGGTCAAGCCGGTCACGTTACCGCCCGTGACCATCAGAAATTTCGAGAGCGCGTTCATGCGCAATCCCTCAGGATGACGATGTAATTGCGCCAGAAAGTCGAAGCGCGCCAAGGTAATGCCGAACTCGGCGCGCAGCCGTTTGCGGATCTCGGTTTCGATTTGTGTGCTGCACGACAACAAGCGCAGCCAGACTTTCAAAGATTGGTGATGATCCGATTCCACACGGCCTTCCAGGCCGATGCTTGCAGCGTCGAGCAAAGGGCTGGTTTCGGGTACGGCGTTTCCCTTCATGGCAACTCCATCGATTGGTTTCACATGACCTCGCCGCCGGATACGGAAATGCATTGGCCGGTCAAGGCGCCGGCGCTATCCGAACATAACCACAGCACAGCTTGCGCCACCTCTTCGACGCGCAGGATCCGACCTTGCGGATTTGATTTTTCGAATTCGGCACGGGCATGGTCCGCGCTACGCCCGGTTTTTTCCACCACATTGGCAATACTGGTCTGCAGGATTTCGGTATCGGTATAGCCCGGACAAACCGCATTCACCGTAATGCCTTGTTTCGCCACTTCCAGCGCCAGCGAACGTGTCATGCCCACCACGCCATGCTTGGCTGCCGCGTAGGCAGCCACATAGGCATAACCGCGTTGACCGGCGGTGCTGGCGATATTCACGATGCGGCCGCGTCGGGCAGCTTGCATATCGGGCAAACCTTGCTGGGTACACAGGAAGGTTCCGGTCAAATTCACATCCAGCATGCGCTGCCAGAGCGCCAAGCTGGTTTTGCCAAAGGGGGCGCTGGCAGCCTGGCCGGCATTATTGATCAGGATGTCGATCGGGCCGTGGGCTGCGCGTGCTTGTGCAAAGGCCCTTTGTACGGCATCGGCATCGGCCACATCAACCGCTACCGCGTGTGCGCCGGTCAGCTCCAACGCCAAAGCTTCCAGCAAGGGCAAGCGCCGCCCCATCAGCGTCAGTTTGGCACCTTGCGCGGCCAGCGCCCGGGCGATCGCCGCGCCGATACCTTGGGCGGCTCCCGTGACGACAGCGTGGCGGCCATGCAGAGGGTGTGTCACGGCTGAGTCCTGCTGACCCGATTCAATGGCGGAGATCATTAGATGGCTGCCTTTTCAACGGTGCCGGTTTGCAAAGCAGCCAAGGCTGCTTGCTCACGGGCGAAATTCGCTTCGAGCTGGGTTTTGCCGGCGCGATATTGTTGCGGCCAGGCGATCGCCGTATAGCCGATTTTGGCCGCTTCCGTCAGCGTCCAGGCGGGATTGGCCAGATGCGGACGGGCTATCGCGCATAGATCGGCGCGGCCCGCGGCAATAATGCTATTGACGTGATCGGCTTCGGAAATCGCCCCCACTGCCATGGTCGCAATGCCGACTTCATTGCGGATGCGGTCGGCAAACGGAGTCTGGAACATTCTCCCGTACACCGGTTTTTCCTGTTTGCTGACCTGTCCCGACGAGCAATCGATCAGATCCGCGCCGGCGGCTTTAAAGGCTCGCGCAATCTCGACCGCGTCGGCCGGCGTGATACCGCCTTCCACCCAATCGTGCGCGGAGATACGCACCGACATCGGTAAATGTGCGGGCCATGCCTGACGCACCGCGGCGAAAACTTCCAGGGGGAAACGCAGGCGCCCATCCAGACTGCCGCCGTATTCATCGCTACGCTGGTTCGTCAGCGGCGAGATAAAGGCCGATAGCAGGTAGCCATGCGCGCAATGCAGTTCCAGCCAGTCGGCGCCGGCCTCTGCCGCCCAGTGCGTGGCGCGGACGAAATCGGCCAGCACCTGATCCATATCGGCTCGACTCATGGCCTGCGAGATTTGACTCACGCCGGCCAAATATTGTTGGGGCGATGCCGAAATCAGAGGCCAGTTACCTTCGGGTAAAGGCTGGTCTATCCCTTCCCATGCCACGCGGGTCGATGCCTTGGCGCCCGCGTGTCCAAGCTGCATGGCAAACTTGGCGTCGCTATGCTGATGTACCCAACTGATGATGCGCTGCCACGCCAGCATCTGCTCATGCGTATACAGGCCCGGACAACCCGGCGTGATACGCCCGTGTTCGCTGACACAGGTCATTTCGGCAAATACCAAGCCTGCGCCACCCATGGCGCGTGCGCCCAAATGCACCAAGTGATAGTCGCCCACCAAGCCGTCGATTGCGGAGTACTGAGCCATGGGAGACACCACCACGCGATTTTTCAATTCGACACTGCGCAGCTTGAAGGGCGTAAACATCGGCGGCGGCGCGGCCACATCGTCAGGCAGCGGCATGCCGGCGGCCGTACCGGCGAACCAGCGTTCATAACCTTCCAGCCAGCGCTTATCGCGTAAGCGCAGATTCTCATGCGAGATACGCTGGGAGCGCGTCAGCATCGAATACATAAATTGCTCGGGCGCGAGCGCATCCGCGTAGCGTGCCCCAACCACTTCAAACCATTCCATCGCATTCCACGCAGCGTTTTGCAAGCGCAATACATCGATGCCACGCAGCGCTTGATACGTTTTCAGAACCTCAGGCAAATGCTCTACCGTATCGCCCAGCCGCTGGAATTGGCGCACCAGCTCAATCGCGTCTTCGATCGCCAGTTTGGTGCCGGAGCCAATCGCAAAGTGCGCTGTGTGCGCGGCGTCACCCATCAGCACCAGATGGCTGCAGCCATTGAAATGCGACCACTGTTCGCATTTCACCCGTTGGAAATTCAACCAGGCCGAGCCGCGTAAATGTCGTGCATTCGACATCAGTTTGTGACCGCGTAACTGCTTGGCAAAGAGTCGTTCGCAGAAGGCTACCGATTGGTCGACATCGGCCTGATCCAGGCCGTGCGCCTGCCAGACAGATTCCGGCGTTTCGACAATAAATGTGGAGGTGGTTTTATCGAACTGGTAGATATGCGCTTGAAACCAACCGTGTTCGGTCTTTTCGAAAGTGAAATTGAAAGCGTCGTAGAGGCGCTCGGTGCCCAGCCAAATAAAGCGATTGGGGCGCGTCACCAAATCGGGTTTAAAGGTTTCCGCGTACTTGCGCCGTAACCGTGAGTTAACGCCATCGGACGCGATAATCAGGTCGGCGTCGGGGAACTCGCCATCGTCATCGACCTCGCGGTTGAACTCCAACACCACACCCAGGCTCTCGCAGCGCCGCTGCAGGATATTCAATAATTTCTTGCGACCGATCCCGACAAAACCATGGCCACCGCTACGCAGATGGCGCCCTTTGAATTCGAGTTCGATATCGTCCCAATGATTGAACGCAAGCTCGATTTCCTCGGCTGTCTGTGGGTCCCACTCGCGCATATTCTTCAGCGTGGCGTCGGAGAACACCACGCCCCAGCCAAACGTATCGTAAGGCTTGTTGCGCTCGACTACGGTCACGCTATGGGACGGTTGCCACTGCTTCATCAGCAACGCGAAATACAAACCCGCCGGGCCACCGCCGACACAGACAATTTTCATGCTTGCTCCAGTTAGGAGTTGGGATCAGCGAGAATCAGTTTAGGTATGAATAGTTTAGTTGTCAAATAATATTGACTGCGCCCGCCTTGCGGGGCTTATAGATGCAAAAAAGCGCCCAAGCGGGCGCTTTTTAAACAAGCATGATGTCGCGCTAAGCCAGACCGCGCTCGATCAGATCGCTTGGTCCGTCGAAGGTTTTTCCCAGAGATTGAGGCCGCCTTCAATCGCATCGCGATCGATTTCCGCGAGCTCTTCTTCGCTGAACGAGAGGTTCTTCAAAGCCTCGACATTTTCCGCAACCTGGCTGACTTTGCTGGCCCCGATCAAAACCGAGGTAACACGGCTATCGCGCAATGCCCAAGCCAGCGCCATCTGGGCCAGTGATTGCCCGCGGCGCTGAGCGATTTTATTCAGCTTGCGCACGTGCTTCAGGTTTTCGGCGCTGAGATGATCGGCTTTAAGCGATTCGCCGCCCGGTTTGTTGATGCGCGCATCCTCGGGCACACCGTTCAGGTACTTATCGGTGAGCAAGCCCTGAGCCAAGGGCGTGAAGGCAATACAGCCGGCGCCGACCTCATCGAGTGCGCCCAGCAACTCGGATTCGATCCAGCGATTCATCATGTTGTACGACGGTTGATGGATCAGTAGCGGCACTTTATGGGCTCGCAATAGATCGGCCATCTCACGCGTCTTACCAGCCGAATACGAGGAGATACCGATATAGAGCGCCTTACCCTGCTGCACCGCCGTGGCGAGCGCGCTGGCGGTTTCCTCAAGCGGGGTATCGGGATCGAAACGATGCGAGTAAAAAATATCGACGTAATCCAAGCCCATGCGCTGCAAACTCTGGTCCAGGCTGGCCAGGACATATTTGCGTGAACCACCGCCTTGCCCATATGGGCCCGGCCACATATCCCAGCCGGCTTTGCTTGAGATAAGCAGTTCATCGCGATATGGCTTGAAATCTTCTTTGAACAAGCGGCCAAAATTGATTTCGGCGCTGCCATACGGTGGGCCGTAGTTGTTGGCCAGATCGAAATGCGTGATGCCCAGATCGAAGGCCGTGCGCAGTATTTCGCGCTGCGTCGAAATTGGCGTGGTATCGCCGAAGTTATGCCATAGGCCCAGTGACAATGCCGGCAATTTGAGTCCTGTACGGCCACAGGTGCGGTATTGCATATCCGAGGCATAGCGCTCCGGTGCTGCTTGGTAAGCCATGTGTCACTCCTATCTATATAAGCAAGACAAAACGGCGCTCGAATATGCCCTGGTGTGTTGGCTGCGTGGGTTCGCGCGATTCAGGTAAAAAAAATCGCTGACTGTCAGCATTCATTGGCACCGCAAATACCGCTCAAGGCGAGAAGTCACCATTATGGCGTGATTGACGAAGCCTTGCCATAAAGCTTATCTGCCGGCCAAAGCTTGCACGGCGAAAAGCTTGGCACGTTTTTGTCAGTCAAGCTTCGACTAATAAGAACGCCGCCAGCCAACGCGTACTCCAAAGCGATAGCCTAAATGGTTTCGTCGATGAGACGTCGTGCTTCAGCTTACGTGCAGGGCCTCTAGCCAGTGAAACACGGTAGTCGATCTGCCCGACCACGGATGCAATCACCTGGAGATCGCGATCGAAATGCTTGCGGCCCCAATGCAGGCGCTGAGTCACATTGGGAACGCTGAGGTGATACACCTGCTCGCCCTGATCGTTGCAATACTCTTCGATCGCCCAAGTGTAATGCAAGCGCCGGGGCCGCGCACCCTGTTCGCGCGTCAACAGAGCATGTAGCGCAGAGGCGATCGTCGCATCCGTTCTAAAGGAAACGTAGGGGCTGCTATAGCACCCTAGAATTCCGCGACCCTCGCTACTTGCCACGGTCGCAATCATGCCCTTCGCATTCAAAGCTGCGACCAAGCCTCGAATTCGAGAGTCGACTAGCCCTAATTGAACGGCTTCCGGGTACGCGTCAACGATACCCCGATAATATTTCGGCAATTTCATGCGATCCCCAATAGCAAAGGTACATTCCAAGCGAGTCGCAATCCGACTCAGCGGCCTGACCTCGCTGACGCATGACGGCCAGCTTGGTCAACATAAGGGGGAAATTGCACACTGGAGGGCGAGTGATTTGCTTGCATCACTGCCGTCACCGCGATGTTATCGAGAATCGGAGTCTGCGCCCGGCCGAGAGTACGACGCATAATCTGTTTCTTGCTTATAATGGTATAAGCCATGTCCAACCTTCATCTATTTTGCTGTTATTCATGGTCAGGTCGATATTCATGTTTGCCGCACGAATATCGACCGCTTTACTAAATCAACTTGCTATTTTCCAGGTCAATCATTGACGATGTCCAAGGCGATGACTCCGCGAGTCCGAGCCACGAAATTCACAACTGCAGTATTGCCAAATACATTAAGCGCAGTCCTTGGCATATCGATTAATGCATCAATACTTATAATCAAAGCCAAAATTCCGATTGGCATATTTAATGTACTTAGGATTGCGGCAAGAGCAACCATTGCTCCGGATGGAACGTTGATCGTACCCACGATTGTCGCAATAGAAAGAAATACCAATGTCGCGCAATATTCCCAATTGAACTCAATATGGTTCGTCGCAGCGACGGCTGAAGCGAGCAACGCTATGTATAAAACAGAGCCGTTTTTATTGAAAGTGTAGGCGATCGGCAGCATGGTAGAAGCGACATCATTGGGAACGCCTGCCTTTACCAATTTACCGATATGCAACGGCAATGTGACTTCGGATGATCGGGTCACGAAACCCAAAGTCATAGGCTCAGCCACGGCTCGAATAACTTTAAGGGGATTTTCCCCCTGCAATAACAAAAAGACACACTGCCCAAGAAATAGTACGATCAGTGCACCGTAGGCGATCAAAACCAAAGACAAAAGATCCAGCCCCACGCTGATGCCGTGTTCCGCAAAAAAAACAGCCATAATGGCGAAAATCGGCAGCGGGGATAAGGTAATCAACCAGGTGATTATTTTAAAAAAGGTACCTGAGATTGACTCGAAGGCTTGGATCGCAGTATCGCTTGCCGATTTTGAAGACAATGCGCTTCCAAAGATGACAGCAAACACAATTACCGGCAGCAAATTATTTCCCGCTAGTGCCGAAGCTATATTTGTGGGAATCATATCGGTGGCAAAGCGAGCCCATTCAATACTGGCGAACGACGGGATCTTCGCATCGACATCAAACGAATCCAAGGAAATAAATCGACCTGCAATCAAACCGATCATAGCCGCCACAATAGATGATGCACAGACGGACAAGGCGAAAAAACTCGAAATCCGCACCATTTTTTCCGAGCCATTTAGCAGGCGATAAATCCCAAGCGTGACCGAGAGAAAGACCAAAGGGAATATTGTCATATGCAAAGCATTGGAAAACAAAGTTCCCAAGATCGCCAAGTGCTTTGCTTCATTGGGGAATATCAACCCAAATATTGCGCCGGAAATTAACGAAAAGGCCATCAAGAATGGAGCAATTTTTTTCATCGAATAAATTACTTTTCTATTTCATTAATAGATCGCCGCTCGGATAAAAGCCTAATCCGAAGTTCCGATGCGTTTTTAACATGATCGAACATCAATACACGTGCTTTTTCGACATCTTTATTTTTTATAGTATGGAATATTGCAATATGCTCTTGTGTGCCTCGCATAACGTCACCCTCGATATGCTGAGGAATTTCCTTGCCGCCGCGCATTCTGAGCTTCTGATATAGCTCGGCAAGTAAGCTATTTTCAGTAATTGCAAAAATCTCATCGTGGAACGACCATCCGAGTCGCTGCGCTGCCAGACTCCCTCCGGCGCCCTCTTGCAGCATCTCTTCCATTTGATGAGCTTGACGCGTAAGCGTATCGGATGCGCCGCGACGAGCAGCCAATGATGCCGCGGCACTCTCCACCGCCGAGCGAATTTCATATATTTGAGCGAGATCGTTCGCCGTGGGCTGCACCACAAAAGTGCCTCTGCGCGCGACTATCTGGACTAACTTCTCTTGTTCGAGAACGCGCAATGCCTCTCTGATTGATGCTCTACCCAGTTCCAAACTGGCTGCCAATGCCCTTTCCGACAAACGGGTTCCTGGCGCAAATTCCCCGGTTCCGATCATCGCCCTGATTTTGACCGTTGCCCTGGTAAGCATTAATTCGTCTGACATGTCACATGTTTGTGTAAATTAAAATCGGCCTGACATGTCATTCACCTCAAAATTAGAGTTTGGCCTGACATGTCACGAAATACAAAACTAAAATAAAGCGCATTTATATCCAGACGCCATTTAATCTCATCACCCAGGAATGGGTCAATCTAATAAAATGGGGTCACATCTGATTTTACGATTAAAAAGTTAATCAGGTATGGCTTGGCGCTGTCCCGCAACAGCTCGGTAATTCATCAAGTCTATTGCGACATTAATATAATTAATAATAAATTGCGAAGGTGATTTGTAAAATCATCTATTCTTACAAAGATTAATCGCTGCTCCATCTTCTCTACAAAATAAAATCGACCGCCCCCTCCTCTTATTGATTCATGCTGCGTGAAAAATTAGCCAACACGCGCGACGCACGCAGTCTTGGCCACCACCAACCAGATCGGAATTCGGTAATGCCTTGTAAATATCCGTACGCCATCGATACGCCCGGGGCTGAAACGAGGGTCTACACTTTGGCCCTTGGAGATTGCGCTGCCTCGCGGCGCAACCTGGCATCCAGTCCTTTGATAGAAATTCGGTTGGACAAGAACCCACCACCGACCACTTCCATAAGTGCATGAAAATCGTTCATATTTCTGCAACTCCCGTGGCCGGCAGCCCTGGCAACATCGTGTCAGCGCTGAACCGGTTGACGGACATTCAAGCGCGTCATATCGTTTTTAATAGCGCGGCCTATGGTGCCCGCAGCTTCGCCTGCGACCTGGACTGGCAAAGCCAGCAAGCGGAAGCTCTGGAGGTTTTGGCCGACGCCGAAGTGATTCATCTGCATCAATTTTTTTCCTTGGAGCAGACCTTCGGTACGGACTTCAAGCGGCGCTTCGGCAACAAGAAAATCATTCGGCAACTGCATTCGGCACCCGATATCTGGACGGGCGCGAGCCATGAGCTGGCCCGTGAAGAGATTCCCCAACTGGTAATTGCGCAAGGCCCGGAGCGTTTTTATCCGCGGGCACGCGTGGTGCCCAATATCGTCCCCTTATTCGACCCGCGTTATCTGCCGCTGGCCGAAACAGCCGGCTTGCCGGTGATTGTTTTTTCGCCCAGCGGCAAAACCTCAGCCTGGCGCAAACGCTGGGAAACCAAAGGGGTTCCGCAAACCTTGGCGCTGCTGCGCAAACTTGAGCGCGAGGGGCTGTGCCGTGTGCAGCTGATTATGAATATGCCGCACGACACCTGCTTGCGCCTCAAGCAGACGGCAGCCATCGCGATCGATGAGTGCGTCACCGGCAACTATCATCTAAGCGGTCTGGAGGCCTTGTCGCAAGGAAAGCCGACCTTGGGCCATCTCGACAATCGCGTGCAAAGCCAACTGCGAAACATAACCGGAGCACTGGATTTGCCATGGGTGGACGTGCGGCTCGAAGAAGCCGAGCAGCCGCTTCGGGACTTGCTTGCCGACGCAACACTGCGCGCCGAGATCGGCCGGGCATCGCGGGCTTGGATGGAAACTTATTATGACGAGCGCAAGATGATCGAGCATTATCGGCTTGCCTATCTGGATCTGATCCATGCTCCCGAGCGTTTCCATGCGCCGCGCTTGAGCCTCGCAAGCGAGTCTTGGCAAGCGGTCGCGCTACCCGAGTATGCTTGGGCGGCACGCAAACAGGCCAGCACGCCCTGGCGTAGAATAGCTGGAAATTTCCGCGGCACGATGGCTTGGCTCAAGCGCCATCGACCAGGCAAGCACTAGGCAAACAGCGGTTTATCGCCTCAGGCCCGCGCATGGGTAAGCATTAACGTATCCCATGTGTTTTCCATGCCGGTAGAAATCTATGCTCTCCTAGGAATCGCAATGCTCTTTTTGACCAATATCCTGATCGGCCTGATTGCCTTGCTACACGTCTATTTCCTGATCCTGGAAATGTTTCTCTGGGATAAACCCACCGGACGCAGGGTATTCAAATTGACGCCCGAATTTGCTCTGGCCTCGAAAGCGTTAGCCGCCAATCAAGGTTTGTATAACGGCTTTCTCGCGGCGGGATTGTTATGGGGTTTGTCGCTCGGCGTGGCCGGCTTGCATATCAAGCTGTTTTTTCTAGCTTGCGTGCTCATCGCAGGAATCTTCGGGGCCATCACGGTAAGCCGTAGAATCCTTTATATCCAGGGTGTTCCGGCTTTACTGGCTCTGGCCTTATTACTGCTGGCCTGAAGCAACGAGCGGCGCTTGAAACCGGGTTTGACGGACTACGGCAGTTGCCCGCCCCACGCCCCTAAACCCGCGCCGGCGGCCTTTGCCCTTCGCATTCATAGTGCTGTCGCACGATCCCGCTTTCATCCACGCTCTCCAGCATCACCTTGAATTGCCACAAGCGCGCCATATGCTTCAGCACTTCTTCGGTATCCGGCGCCAAAGGCCGATTGTCGGTGCGGAAATGTCTGAGCATCAGGCTGCGGTCACCACGGGTATCGACCGACCACACTTGGATATTCGGCTCGCGATGATGAATATCGTATTGTCGCGACAAGGCCTGCCGGATATATTGATAGCCCGAATCGTCGTGAATCGCCGAAATTTCGAGGGTCGATTTGGCATCGTCATCCAACACCGAAAATAAGCGCATGTCGCGCATCAGCTTGGGGGAGAGGTACTGGGCGACAAAGCTTTCGTCCTTGAAGTTACGCATCGCGTAATGCAAGGTTTCGAGCCACGGCGTGCCGGCCAGCTCCGGGAACCAGCGACGGTCTTCTTCGGTTGGATGTTCGCACAAGCGCCGCAAGTCGCTCATCATGGAAAAACCCAAGGCGTACGGATTAATCCCGCTATAGTACGGCGCGCTGACGGGCGGCTGGAACACCACATTGCTATGCGAATGCAGAAACTCCATCATGAAGCGGTCTTCCAATTTGCCTTCATCATAGAGCGTATTCAACAAGGTGTAATGCCAGAACGTGGCCCAACCTTCGTTCATCACCTGGGTTTGCCGTTGCGGATAGAAATACTGGCCGATCTTGCGCACAATGCGCACAATCTCGCGCTCCCACGACTCCAGCAAGGGGGCATTTTTCTCGGCAAAATACAGCAAATTTTCTTCCGGCTCGGCCGGGAAGCGCTCTTCAGGAGTACGAGCGGCTTCTTCCTTCTTTTGCGGCACGGTACGCCATAGTTCGTTGACCTGCAATTGCATATACGCTTCACGTTCGCGCTGACGCACCAGGTCTTTGGCCAGTGAAGGCTTTTGCGGGCGCTTATAACGGTCGACACCGTAGTACATCAATGCATGGCATGAGTCGAGCAGCAGTTCGACGCGCTCCAAGCCGTAGCGCTCCTCGCAGTCGGCAATATAATTTTTTGCGTAGACCAGATAGTCGACGATGGCATGCGCATCGGTCCACAACTGAAATAGATAGTTGCCTTTGAAAAAGGAATTGTGGCCGTAGGCCGCATGCGCGATGACGAGCGCTTGCATCGTCATCGTATTTTCTTCCATTAAATAGGCAATGCAAGGATTGGAATTGATAACTATCTCATAGGCCAAACCCATCTGGCCGCGCCGATAGCTCTTCTCCGTCGACAGGAAATGTTTGCCGAACGACCAGTGCCGGTAATTGACCGGCAAGCCGACTGACGCATAAGCATCCATCATTTGCTCTGCGGAAATGATTTCGAGCTGGATCGGATAGATGTCAAGTTTGTAAGATGCGGCGACTCGGGCGATTTCCTTCTCGTACACTTCGATCAAGTCAAAAGACCAGTCCGACGGGCACGGCAATTGGGTTCGTTCTATCGTGCTCATGCGTGGCTCCAACAGCGCTGTTTGTTTGATAATGCGCCCACGATCGTGACGGCGCAACTGGGTTGGCAGGCCGATATAACAGTGTATGCTGCGGGATTTTTCACATCTTGAACGTGAAGCGGACGACTGCTGGTATGCCACCCAACGCGCAACATCAAGTCTGCTTCTCAAACAACTCGCGGAACACGGGATAAATATCCGACGATGCGACCGCTTTTTTCATGGCGAACTGCTGGAAATTTGCTACGAGCGATTCATACTCCATCCATAGATTCTGCTCTTCGACCGCCACTTGGATATAGGCGAAATAGCGCATTCTAGGCAAGATGCGCTCCGCCAGCAGGGCGCGGCATTTGGGCGAGTCGTCGCCCCAGTTGTCGCCATCCGAAGCCTGTGCAGCATAGATGTTCCAAACGCTGGGATCGTAGCGCTCATCGATGATCTTGTTCATCAGTTCAAGTGCACTGGACACCACGGTGCCGCCGCTTTCGGTCGAATGAAAAAAAGTATCTTCATCGACTTCATCGGCCCGCGTATGGTGACGAATAAAAACCACCTCGATTTTTTCGTAATTGCGCGTCAGAAACAAATACAACAAGATAAAGAAGCGTTTGGATAGATCCTTGCGCTGTTCGTCCATCGAGCCCGACACATCCATCACGCAAAACATCACAGCCTTGCTCGATGGCTGCGGGACGCGCACGCGATTAACGTAGCGCAGATCGAATGGATCGATAAACGGAATGCGCCAGATACGGCCTTTCAAATGATGGATGGCCTCTTCGCGCAGTTCGATTTCGTCACGCCGGTCGTCGGGATCACGCTTCATTTCTTCGAGTTCGGCTTCCAGTCGACCAAGTTCGGAGACCAGCGGCGAGCCCAAGGCAATGCGGCGCCCCA
>Ga0302233_10001043_pt1 | contig 20336 bp, 32 predicted proteins | sample II_Palsa_N3_1_FD_193516 | JGI IMG/M metagenome (GOLD analysis project Ga0302233, IMG submission 193516) | Peat permafrost microbial communities from Stordalen Mire near Abisko, Sweden - II_Palsa_N3_1 | ecosystem: Environmental > Terrestrial > Soil > Palsa > Peat permafrost | place: Sweden... | reverse complement strand
GGAAACTCTTTCAAAATCTACTCGGGCAGGGTTTTTTTTAAGGGAACTTTTTTTTTTCCCTTTAATACCTCGAATGCCCACACGCCGCCCACTCCTGTCAGACCATCGGTGTAGTCGCTGCCCAGTAGGTAGGCCATTTGGATCAGGCGATCTTGGTTCAGCCCCATATCCTTCTCAATATTGCTAATCGCAAACATCTCCACGTGCTTGTTTTGGTTGAACAGGTTCCGATACACGATCTGCGCCCCAAAGAGCAAGGCGTCCGCGTCGTCGGTGACCGTGCCGTCGACCAACTATTCAGAGTTCTAAAAGGTTCACACCGCAATAGAATACTCAAATACCTTGAGTTTCTCGAGGGTCGCGCACTGCGCCTCGGCCTCGGATGGTGCCACAATGTACGGGATACCAAAGAGGCGAAGGAGCAACTGCGTATCGGCAATCATGTCGTCAGTGACCGAGGACATGTTTCGCTGATCCTTTCGCAATTGATCGCCGAGCTCCTTGTACTCACCATCGAGGTCGCGCTGCAGACGTGTCACGTCGACGTTGCTTGAATTCACGGTTTTCAAAAACGAACGCAGGTCGGCATCAGAGTCTGCAATCGGCATTGATCCCACCGATGAGGATAAAGAGGATGCCGACGCAGAAGAGGAAGACGCCGATGCCGAGGAGGACGAAGCAGCAGCAGACGGGACCACTGTCAGTGAAAGTGCGCGTGCTTTGTCAAAGTCGTCTTCGTCAACACGGTCATCGTCGCTCGCATCGTCTTTTGGTGCTTCTTCTTCCAGCGACATTGCAATTGCCTGCGCCAGCTCATCGGCATTCTCATCAGTAGTGTTGGCATCGGCAGGATAAACTTGCAGGGGACGAAAAGACGATGATGGCGGAGGACGGGATGGCGACGACGAAGATGAAGTCGTTTGTTGAAGAGATAAAGCAATGGCTCGACGGAGCTCGTCTTCCTCCTCAGCAATGTACTTTGGCGGTAGTGCCTTGTGCAATCTGATATAGGGGGAGGGGGGGAACATGTCTTCAGACTGTGACATTCATTTTGAAGCACACCTTGCATCGTTGTCCTCCTCCTCCTCGCCTTCGTCTTCGTCCTCGTCCTCTTCGTCCTGGATAATCCGACGTCTCTGAGAAGCGACAGGCGATGACATTGTCAATGTGGATGGCTGGTGTTTCACAACCACAATGGTCGGTGGAGGCGAGGACGCTGGCTTCGTAATCTGACTGCTTGTATCTTCTACTCCAATGTCGTCGTCCTCCTCGTCGCATGTAGCCAAGAGCGCTTCTATGCAGTCCTGAAACAGAACCATTGCGAGGCGACCCGACTCGTTTTGCTCGTCCTCGAATCTGTATTGGAATAAGAATTCTTGCTACCAAAAATTTTTTTCTTTTGCTCAAACCTTTGCTTTCGGACGACCGCCTCGGCCAAACGCGTGTTGAGCAGGTGAACAGGAGTCTTGGACAGCCCGAGCATATCGTCCTTGAGTGTAGGGACAGCACTAAGGAACGACGGTGCTATTTGCTTGACAAACTAGGGGGGAGCAGCGAGTCAAAAAATGTGCAGAAAATAATCTGGTACAGACCATTTGGATCGTATCTGCAGAATGGGGCATCAGAGGAGGCTCGTCGACGTCGCTCTCGTCGTCGCTGTCCACGTTGATTCGTTTCGCTTCGTTTGACGCGAGGATTCGCGAAGACGTCGTAAAGGTCGGGAGTGGGTCGTCGGTAGCTTGAGCCTCCGCGTTTTCATACTCTTCCTGCTGCAGCGCGGCCGCCAAGATCTCGTCATCATCATACTGCTGCTCAGGCTTCTTGGGTGCCTAATAACAAAATAAAGTCACAAGAGACATCCTTTGAAATTATCACCTCGGTCGCCCGATCGGACGTCGCACTCGTCAACAAAGCGCTTGCTGCTGATCCGGCACCTACAAATGGAGCAAACAGACCTCTCGGAGGGAACATGTATGATTGTTCCTCCTTCAGTTTGGCTGAGGCAGCTTTTTTCTCTTCGGCGTCGCGTTCTTCTTGTCTCCGCTTTTCCTCCAGCAACCGCTCTTGTTCGTCAGGATCCAAAGTGGCAACTAGTCGTTTCCTTTCTTATTTAAAAAAAAAAGATATCAACGACCCACGGACGTACTGGACGATGCAAACGAGTCCTCAGCATCGCGTTGACTCTTGAGATGGTCCAAAAGGGCAGATGCCTTCTTGTCTTTCGCCAAAATATACTCTTTTGCGTCCTCCGAGACGATGCGATTCGACTGCGCACCAGCCACACTATTTTCTTCGCGTAGGGCGTCACGCACAGAGTCCATTTTGTTCCAAAGTTCTGAGCGATGCACCGTGTTTTTGATCTACATACGTGCAACAATTTTGCTGAGATGGAAAAATTCTTTGTTTGAAAGAAATTTTTTACCTGCAAAAGAGAAAAATCAGACGCAGTCGTGGCATGCTCCAATTGCGCTCGCAAACGTTTCCATGATGTCTCGCGGCTGCGCACGGTGAGTTCGGCGACGATCTCGTGCTGGATGAGCGCGGGCAGAGCCGCAAACTCGGCCGAGTGAATGTCGACTTTTGCACCTTCTTCGTCAATGATGAATCGGAATTCACCTTTGTAATCGTCGTTGAAGCGCGAACGCAGCGAAAACGACGGGCTTGAGAGAACAATTATTTTCAACACGGAGGAGAAGGAAAAAAAAAACACAACTTACAATGCCTGGTCGTCTTCGTCATCCTGCGCCCCTGTGCTGGTCGTTGCGACAGCGGTATCGAGTTCAAACGTGTCGCGCTTTCGCTTGGCCACAGTTGCGCCGTCGATCGCGGATCCACTAGCCTCCTCCGTCTCCTCCACTTCAGGCTCACCGCTCGTCGTTTTCCCTTTGCCCTTGCCTTTCACACTCTCGAGAGCTTGCGCGCGTAGCCGATTTGACAAGAGCTTTTCCGCAGTCTTCTTAAAGTTGGTCACCGTTCGGTCCTGCCTCCGTCTGCGTTCGCTCTTTTGGTATAAACTTCCATGAGCAAATATTCTTTGCTCTTATGAATACGAGGGTCTTTTGTTTGATCGCGGGCGCCATGCCGTCAAACACAAACACGGGCTTGATCTTGTAGAACAGTAGCTTGCAGATGCGCTTGAAAAAGCCGAGGAGGTGGGCGTTGCGCAACATGTTCCCCTCGGAATCGCGCATCGCCTTGAGAAACTGGTTCAGCCAGATGCTCGCGTCTGTTTGCGCGTACGTTAGCTTAAGAGAGGGGCAACAACATCGTACCAATCGCAAGCCGCTTGCCCGCCAGAGACTCTAGCCTGATCGGCTGTCCTGCCGGCTGCAGCAGTGGCCATAAACCCTGAACACCCATTCGTACGGGGTGCACACAACGAAAATATTCAATAAGTCATGGCTGACATCGCCAAACTCTTTGGCGACCTCTGCCCGGCGGACCAAATCGCCTTGTACGCTGGATACCCGATTCTCCGTTCAGTGAATGTGCTGAGCACTCCTTAACGTCTATGTAGTGTGCGGGCGATACCTGGTCTCTGGCACAGCACAATCACCGAGAGTGCTGTGAGCGTCCTCACTGCGGCCGAGGAGTTGCACCTCTCCACGCATTGTGATATCATGACCGGGCTGCCAATCGAGCTCACACCGCTCGTGCTACAATACCTGGATTTCCGGTCGATGATTGCGTTTGCCCAGGTCAGCCGATCGTACAGGGCCATTGCTAACCAGCCCAGCGCTAGGGATATACTGCTGGCACGGCTCGGAGTCGCAGGCCACGATGCGGCCCACGATGCGGCCCAGGATGCGGCCCTATTAAGTCGGGTCTTTGACAAGGAGGCGCGGTGGCAACGGAGCGATCTGCTGACCTGGATGGTTCCACCTAATTCTACCAATTACACGAGCGGCGCCGCGTGCAGGCTTCGGCAGGGGCACGTCCTCGTGAGCTCGATCAACCCCGAGTGCAGTATGACTCTTTTGGACGTGACTGGGTTTCAGGCTGGGAGGGTGTTGCATCGGTTCACGGACTCACAAGGACTCCGGATATCGTATGTGGATTTTTCGCGCGTCCACGGTGCGGTCGCCGCGGCACACCCATACAGGAGCACCGTCTCAGTGTGGCCGTTGGATATACTTGAGTTTAATCAACGCGACCTTGGTGGATCCGCCAATGTCATCCCTGCTTCGATCGAATGGACACTTCGGTTTGTCGCTCACACAGAGCGTCTAACCGCCCTCACGTTAAGCCAGGACGCCCGCCTCCCGTGGATTGTCACCGCTTCGGCCGAGAATTGGATTACCGTTTGGAGCGTCGCAACCGGCGCACCCCTACACACTCTGCAGCTTCGCACGGCTCAACCACCCATGAGTTTGCACATCCGGCCACCTCCACAAGTCTCAACTGATCCCGGGATCGTTGGACAGATCCTTGTCGTGACGGATCGCTTTGCCGAATGTGTGCTAGTGACAGTTCGTGACGATGGTCCCGCAGTTTGGACAATGGTTTATGACTGGTACAAAAACATGTTTAATTATTTTTTACAATCGTTTTTTTAATTATTATTATTACTTTTGCAGTGCTGAGGACCCCGACAGAATGCCCGATCTTCTTGCCAAGTTCGTGCTACAACCTCAAGAGACCGTATGCCATATGCAAAGCCGCGCCCGCTTTACCGGCGTCTCGTCCAACCGTGTTTTTTCGTGGAGCGTTGGGGAGAACTCGTCACAGCTCTCGTACGCACGCCACAACGGCGATCTCGTCCTGTCCAACACATCAACAGCCAGGAAAGGTCTCCATCATCTTCCATACGCCTCCTCAGTCGACTTTGACGACGACAGCGTTGTCGTGACCTCGTCTCAAGGCCTTGTTCACGTTGCCTCTTCTACCAGAGGATAGTTTTTTTTTATTTTTACTTTTATTTTATTTTTTAACAACAATTGCTACGAGTACGAGTTGTAGTCTTTGCGAACACAATGCCCCGGGAGGAGATGAGAAAATCGCGGTTCGTGCATGTGGTCGATGAAATACTGCGGTGCGCCTACCACCGATGTTTGGCGCAAAAAGGACCCGTCGAAGGGCGCGTTCCAGAGCTCACTCCACGTGGTGACCTCTGGGTAGCGATTAAAGAGGTCCTTGCCGTTGCACAGTGCCGCCTGGATGTGCTCGGGATCGCGGAACTGCGGCTTATTGTGCTCGGTATGCGAGTAGGACTCGATCTTGTGCTGGACATCGGCGATCGTCGGCAGGCACCAGGAGCAGTGCCACGAGCCGTCCTCAAAGTGCGTCTTGCCACCGCCGTGCTGCAAGTGCATATCCTCCCCATAGAGCACTACCGTCGCGCCCAGCCACGATCTCCCCGGACTCACCCACTCGTACGAAAAGTAGTTGAATCGGGCGAGCAGGGCAGCAGGGAAGTGGCCGTGATCCCAGCGGCACGAGGCCAGTAGCTCCACAGTTGACGCGCGCGGGATCTCGTCCGCATCCGTGACCAGGACGAGATCGTCAGGCTGTGCGCCCGCGTCTTTGAGCCCTTTGTAAAAGGCGTCACGGTGCTTGTGCTCGACATCCCAGGGCGACGCCTTGCTTGCAAACTGGTTGGAACTGAGGGCGATCGGGTGGAGGCGGCTGACGAGCTTTGGCGTCATCCACTTGCCAAAGTCGCCCACCGCCTCTTGTTGCAGTCCGGCGAGAGCCTCGTGGAGCCGCAGGGGCTTGTGCAAACCGGAGAATGTCCGATCGGCCTCGACGACAATGTGCAGCTGAACGACGTCGGCGAGCTCGTGCATGCGCATCTCGAGCATTGCAAACTCGTTGTCAAACGTGAACACGTCAAACACCCGCCGTCGCCGCGGGAGTGCCTTGAGGCCGTAGAGGGCACAGGCGCGCGCTGTCGCCTCTGGGTCGGGCTCGATCGCCGCGGCCGTCGCGTTCAGCAGACCCTCGAGATACGCGTAACCACGACGCGATGCCAAGGACGGAAAGCCCAAGTTGGGTATCCTCCTGTCCACGTCGTATTGGGCTCGCTCGAAAAGAGGCTGCGTAAAGTGGAAGAGTGTCTCGAAATGGAGCAGGTAGAGATACAGGATGCACAGCAGCGCAACCGTCAGCCCCCAGGTCAGCCCCAGAGCGATTTGTCGACGCCTCGGCCTCATACTCTTAGAATCTTTTGTTCGAAAAATCTTCATTGCAAAATGCATGAATAGAGATGTAAATTCTCATCAATTGTGCACTCGGGGTTACTCTAGGACTACAATGACAATGCAACGGGAGATGCTCAGCGCAACTCGCGGACAAAAACATAGAGACAAATCATGCCGATCATAAACCATCCGCCCTGTTTTGTGAGTGTGCAAGGTTTATTTTAAACAAACAGAAATCCAGAGTATGGTGAACATACGATCATTCCCAGGAGAACGTAAATGTCAACCGAGTAAGCCCACTCTGGATGGAACGCAAAGAGTGTCAAGATGGAGCGGCCAGTGAGGTACGTGGGCTTTTCAAATAGTACTTTAGTAGATACAAAAGAAAGTTTGATACTACCTCCATCCCATATGGATCAAAGTAGATGAGGAGACCGTCAAACTCGTTGACCATGATTGAGTTGAGAGCAAACCGGAATGGCGATAGGAACGTAATCCATGAGATGTACAACGGCAGCGCATCTTGCGATCACATAAGATTAGTAACGGGTGCAGTGGAGGAAACGTCTTACCAAGATTGATGAGTGCATTCTGGAAGAGCAAAAAGAACAGAAGCGTGATGATGGCCACAAGGTTGGCCAACGACGTATTGCGGACGATGGTCGAAATGGCAAGACAGATAAGTGACTACCAGAGAGTATGTTGTTAAAAAATTTAAAATAAAATAAAAAAGAAAACGTACCGTGGTCGAATTGAAGAGGATAATGATGAGGAGAAAGTGTGCCAACTGGGACGGATCGTTCTGCAGGCCGGTAAGGTAGTACACGAGGAGTCCGAGCACAGCTGACGGTATGATGCGAAGTGGGACCAAATCATAAAAAACCTTGACAATGAAAAACGCAGACGGCATGTAGGCACCGGACGCTCGTTCTTGGGCAAACTGGTCACGCTCTCGATTCATAAAGCCAATGCTGCTCATCGAGCCAAACGCGAGCACAATCAGAATAAACAAGAGCAGGCCGATTCGATTCTGCGTGCCGACAAAGTCAAGGGTGAGGTTGAAGAAGAAAACGCCGATCAGCACTGCGTCATTGAAAATGAGTATTTTGTTCAAAAGAAGAAAAGAAAAGAAAAAATCGTACGGCCGCTGGCTATTGCAAACAGCATGTGCATACGTAGCAGCAGTGGATATCTGTACATATCAGCAAAAGAGCGACCTGACATGCAGACTTGGAGGTTAGGAAATAGTCAAGACTTTACTTAAAATTACCTGAAAGGACTGCAACTTGTGTGAACCACGACGTCGCGTACATATCTTTGTAGCCATCGGCAATCGGCTCTGCATGGCCTAAAAGAGCATCCGTTTCACTAAAAAATAAACGAGACAAGAGGTACTTTAGATGAAGGAAAAAAAAAAAAAAAGAAGAAGAAACGTACATCGGTACGGCCGTTTCAATGACTTCCTCGTTTGTGCCAATCAAACGGTTCATACCGTTGTAATCAAGGTTGCCACTGTCTGGAGAAGATGAAAAGTTGATGTCGGCCTTGATGTACCTGGGTTGCTTCGACAGGAGGTCATCATACAGGATGGGTCTTCCAAAAGAAGGGAAAAAAAAAAAGAGTGAGTAACAAAAAAACCTCGAAACGAAATATACTCGTAATCGACGAATCCATCCGCGAATATTCTGCGCTCGTGTTGGTACTTTTTGTAGAACTCTGACTGAAGAAACTGCTCGTGCAGGGCAAACAGTTTGTCCTTGTCAGACATGGTCACATCGACTACGGAAAGTTTAATTTAGTCAGTCCTTGGGAAAAATAGTTTTTAAAAATACGGATAAAGTCAGCCGGGTTAAAGTCGGACGGGCAAGAGTATCCGAGGCTTTCAAAGTACTGTTTGGACAATTTTGTCTCGCCATAGAATATCTATGCTTGATGTGAGTGATTGGACGGAAAAGTTGGTATACCGTGAAGCCATCACCGAGGACGAGGAGTCGATCAAACGTGTAGAAAATATCGGACCGAGGCTGGTGGATCGACATGATGACGGTGCGGTTCTTGCGACTGGCATACTCTTTGAGGAAGCGGCATACGGCCATGGCGTTGAAAGCGTCAAGTCCGGACGTGGGCTCGTCGAGGAAGACAACGGACGGACCTGTGACCAATTGACAGGCAATTTGGACACGACGCTTTTCTCCACCCGAGATTCCGCGATCGCCAGACTCGCCGTACCGCCGGTCTAGAATGTGTTCGATGCCGAGTTCATGGGCGAGGGACTGGATGCGCTCCTTTTTTTGCTGTGTGCTGACAACCTCGGGCAAGCGCAACTGTGCCGCAGTCATGAGCATTTCGCGGACCGTGAGCGTCCCAATTGCTGCCGGCTCCTGATCGACGTACGACGACACGCGCGAAAAGGACTGCTCGATCGGCTGTCCGTTCAACAATATCGATCCCGTGACCTTGCCACGCTTCAATCGCTGCGCCAAAATGTCGAGGAGGGTGGTCTTGCCGGCACCTGATGCGCCGATGATCGCAAGGACTTGCCCGGGCAGAGCCAGTCCTTCCACGTCATTGAGGAGAGTCTTGTCACCTAGTGTGAGCAAACGTTGAAAAACAGCAGGATTCTGTATAAACGTACCAAGGACGTAAGAAACGTTGTCAAAGAGCAGGACATCTCCGGAGAACTGAACGCCGCTGTCGCCCAGAGTCATAAACTGGATTGCCTTGCCATCAATGCCCTTGAACGAGTAGTACTTTTTCTGGTGTCGTTGGTAAAAGTACATTGCGGCCATGACCACAAAAATGATCAACGCGGCCACGACTGATGTTGCTACAATGCCTCTATAGTTGACAGGTTGCTATTCCACACACACACACACACAAAAAAAAGGTGTTACTGCGCGGGGACAAAAATGGGATAAACAACCAAACCTCAACAATCGGACGCGGTTCACTTGAGCACTCGCCACTAAAGCAAACCAACTCCAAGGTTTCGATCCAGTCACGCAGGCCATTTTGGTAGAGATCGCAAGCCATATTCCCAGTTGCATCAGCCATTTGGCATGTGAATGTCGACAAGCCTTTCAACTCTTTTGGAAAAAAGGTCGGCAAGGAGACAAAAAAAAAAAAAAAAATTAAAAAAAATACCATTTTCAACAATGTTGATCCACGGATCGCTCCAGTGCAGATGACCCGTGAAATAGCAGTCTGTCTTCTCACACGAATACACGTATTCCTCCTCACCTCCTAAGGGAATTGTTGGCGCAAAATTTAAAAAAAAAAAAAAAAAATCAATTAAAATAAACGTGCCAGTCGACGAGCATTGCTCCACATCGCAGTAGAAAATTTCGCGCATTTCAAAGGTGACAAAGGACCAAACTGTCGAACGAATTTAGGATCAAATACACTTGGAAAAAAAAAGCACGAACGCTGAAAATGGCCAGTTCCATTGCCAGTGTCGAGCCCCGCACGGTAGAATTGCACTCGGGCAGACGCGTTATTGAACGGGGTGACTTCAAATTCTGGCAGGAAGCAGATTTAAAAATATTGTGGCATGCTGAAATAAGAAGAGCATACTTCCCATAGCACAGTCAAAGACCTTGTAGTTTATGACGATCGGCGTGTTGTCGCAGATCGGCTCTTCAGACTCTGGGTACAAACTTGCGCATGTTTGGACGTTGGAGCAGACTGATCGAGGTGAATGTTATACATCAATACAGGGAAGAGCTAAGCGTACGATCGCAGTTGCGCCCTGTCCATCCGGCGGTGCACACACACTGATGCACAAGGTATGACTGGTCATTGGTTTGGTTGTTTGACATGTAGCCCCCGTTCAAACAAGCCAAGCAGTCGCAGGAGTCCGCACTAGGCCAGCCACAGGTCTTGGAGGCGTAGTCGGATGTGCACACGCATGTTGCTTCACCGTGTCGTTTAGTGCTTGCAACTGATCCCCGAGTCTGCTTACAATTCGCGCACAAGGAACCGTGCTGACAGTCCTCGGTTGCTTGGGGGGACGGCTTCACGTTGCCGCACTCCTGTGCCAGGGCAGGAACTACAGCCATTGCCGCAGAGAGCACGAGGACAGCGAGCAGCACCGCCATGGCCCGCAAGCCCGGACCAGGAGGCAGTAGTGCGGGTCTCTTCTTCATTGCCTCCAAGCCTGTGCCTGTTCAAAAGGTCAAAATCCCCGCAAAACAGAAACACAAAACAGACAACAACTGTGGGCCAGAGGGTATCTACCCAGCACCCAGCGGACCACAAAGCGACCACAAAACATGCCAAGACACGCCTCCGGACACTGAAAACGCTACTGAACGTTTCTCCCTTTTTTTTTTTTTTTTTTGCCTCCACAACCAAGAAGCCATTGATTTTCGTTCTGGGCAATACATCCATAAAATGTCGGTACGTCTTGCTCGGCCGCAAGACCGTGACTGCTAACCGACCAGCTCTCACAGCTTGTTTGCGATATTTGTAACGCGGTGCTTAGTTCTCCCAAGGGCCTTGAGATGCACAAGAAGCAGGTGAAAAAAAAACCTGCACGGAAGAACGAACTTGCTAATAAAGTGTGACCTGTAGCATGCCGCTGCTTCTGGCGCCTCTGCCGTCGTGGCTACGCCCGCGCCCGCGCCCGCGCCCGCGCCTGTGCCTGCGCCTGCTCCCGCACCTGCACCTGCACCTGCGCCTGTAGCCACTACGCCTGCTCCTCCCGCGTTTACCTTTGTGACGCCCTCGTCCTCTGCGTCAGCAGCCGCAGCCCCTTCGTCCAAGTTTGGCTTCAGTGCGGCTGCAGCCGACAATGAAGATCTCCCTGACGAGTTTGAAAAGCTGTCGACGGAGACTGGTATGAGGACGCACGTTTGTTCCTTTTGATTCACGCAGAAATGCTTTCCGCCGACACAGGAAAGAACAACTACTCAGAGTTGTTGGAAACTCTGACAAACGTCGATGTCAAGCTTGCCAATGTCCAAGCAGACATCAACTCGCCACTGTACTCTGCGAAAAAGTTTGAGGACTTGAACGTGTACGACGTCGTGACAACAACAAAAAAAGGGGGGAATTTCTAAGAGTTCTTTCGTAGGTCGCCCGAGCTACTCAAGGGTCTCTACGCCATGAACTTTAACCGGCCGTCAAAGATTCAAGAGAAGGCATTGCCGCTGCTCCTTCTTGTCGACGATGCACTCAAGTACCAAAATCAAGACAGAAAATCGGAAAACTAACTGTGTCAAAAAAATAAAAAGTCGACCCCGTGACCTGGTTGCACAGTCGCAGTCTGGCACGGGTAAGACCGCTGCTTTTACACTTGCAATGCTGTCGCGTGTGGATGTCAACGTGAAGAAAGCCCAGGTTCGCACTCATGTTTTTTTTTTTTTTTTTTTGATACTCATGTTTTTGTTTTTCTCTGCCGTGTTAGGCTATTTGCCTTGCCCCTTCTCGTGAGCTGGCTCTGCAAATTGGCAGCGTTGTCAACAAGATGGCTCAGTTTACAGGGATCAAGGTGTTTTTCGCTACCAAGAGCGACGATCGTAAGTTGGCCTCACGTTTTCGTTTGTTTTTCATGGGAGGTTAATCGTTAGGCGACGACGAGACCCACAAACTGCCCATCACAGAGCAGATTGTCGTGGGAACACCTGGCACCGTTGTCAAGCTTCTCACAAACAAGATGATCGACAAGTATGCCATCAAGATGCTCGTCATCGATGAGGCAGAGCTCATGCTGGACAAACGTGAGGACTCGTTCAAACAGCACGCTGAGGCCAACTACGCGAAGAAGAACGAGCAGATGTTGGACCAAGTCCTCAAGATCTCAAAGTAATGTCAAGCATATGCGAGATGGCTGCCGTTTTAAAACATATTTAAATAATAATTAAAAAAAGGGCTCTTACTGCAGAGTGTCAGCGCGCAATGTTTTCGGCAACGTTCAAGGACAAAGTGAAAACTCTCGTTGAAGTCACACTGAACAAGCCCAACATTCTCACGCTCAAGGTACTCATAGTGTTTTTATTTATCTAATGGGAATGCCATTTTCGCGCGATAGAAAGAGGAGCTCACGGTTGAAGGCATCCACCAGTTCTTCATCCGCGTTCCTGCCAGCACCGACCGCTACAAAGTCGTCAGCAAGCTCTACCAGTTGCTCACAGTGGGTAGCTCGATTATCTTCTGCAACGTACTGCGAAGGAAAAAAAAAAAGAAACCCTATGAATTTTGTTGTTTAATTTGAATTATTGCTGCAGAAAAAAGTCACCGCTGTGGAACTCAGCAACAAGCTGGTCGCGGATGGACACACCGTGTCTCTCCTTACCGGCGATTTGCAAGGCAATGAACGTGACATGGTGATGGAAGGATTCCGCAAGGGTGACTCCAAAGTGCTCATCTCTACCAACGTGCTTGCCCGCGGCATTGATGTCCTCCAGGTATATATATATATGCGAGAGATATTTTCAATTTATAAAATAAAAATTTTTTTTTAATCAGGTTTCACTGGTCGTCAACTTGGACCTTCCGATCGAAGAAGGCCGCGCCGATTACGAGACCTACCTGCACCGCATTGGTCGCACGGGTCGCTTTGGACGTATCGGCAGCGCCATCAACCTCGTGAATGACGAGCGCTCGTACCAAACTCTGAAAGATATCGAGAGAAACTTTGGCAAGCCCATTGTCGAGCTCCCCCTTGTAAGCAGAGCACCTCATCTGCGTTTTGCAAACTGATGGTTATTTTTCCTAATCAGGACGAGGAGCTCTTGGAGACTGCTCTGCAGTCCGTCAACAACAAGTGAGTATACCCATCAAACGTAGAGAAAAGAAGAAATTTATAAAAAATGTTGAATCGAAAAAAAAAAAAAATGAAGGTCTACAAAAAGTATTCTGGTAATTGCTACCAAAACAAAATGGTTTTTTTTTTTTTGTAGGTTAGAAAGGCCTGTGCTGCCATAAAAGAATACCTTCTGAACGTCTGGGACGGTGTCGTCAACGAGGACTGATCGGGACGACTCTTGGAACATGTTGAACTTTCTCTCGAGCGTTTCGCTGATCTCAAGAATGGAAGCCTTGTTGCCACACCGATAACAATAGTTGGGTGCGCTCCACACAGTGGAGAGTTTATCTTCAAAGAGCACCTGGTAGCCCTCGTCGCAGAGTTGATGTGCTCGCAGGATGTGCGTCATCGAATTTGCTTGCAAAAATTTGTTTACCACTGTTCGTCCAAACGTGAACCCGGCACCACTAATTGAAATGATGCATTTCAGAAAGGTTATCTTAGTTGTTTAGGCTTGAAGCCTACCGAGGTGACGGGCTGTACTCTTCCTTGTCGGCGTCTGGATCGGACCACATGAGGTCGGCCAGCGGTCCGTCGTGCGGGATCTCCTGGAAGCGATCGATGACGCGGATTTGATCGAGTGTTTGCAGAGCGGGTGACAGCCCTGGTGGGTAATGACGGCTCAACTCCAGTTTGTACAAAACACGGTCAAAAAAAAAAAAAATACCTCCATGCACACAAAAGATGCTGTTCTCGATGACGACCGAGATCGTCAAAAAGTCAAACATGTCGGTAAAGTATTTCCACACGTTGGCGTTGCCGTACTTTCGATTACACTCGGTGTAGAAGCCGTAGATCTGCGAGATTTCGCGCGTCTCGTGGTTGCCCCGAAGCAGGGTCACTCGCGAGGGGTAGCGCAGTTTGAGACATGTCAGCAGCGAAATCGTCTCCACGCCGTGGTGCCCTCGGTCCACAAAATCGCCTTTTGATTGTTTGACCGTTAGTCTGACGGGCCCCGCTCCATTGCGGTGGCTGTAAGCGTACCAAGGAACAAGTAGTTCGTGTCTGGAACAAAGCCGCCAACCTTGAACAGCTCGAGCACGTCAAAAAACTGGCCATGCACCTGTGTGTTTTTTTTTTTGTTTTGTTTTATTTCTCGTCACCACTACCAAAGCTCGCGCATGCGCACGTACATCACCAACGACAGTCACAGGCGCGGCAATGTGGTGCACGCTGCTCTCGTTCAGCAACACGTCCTTCAGTCGCTCGCACAGGTCATGGATGAGCTCTTCGCCCTTTTTGTTTGTTTGTTTGGCAACGTTGTTGTATTGCGGTTGCATGGAAGACAGGACAGTCAGATAGGCGTTCGCATGACACAGAGAGAGAGAGAGAGGGAGGGTCGCGTACCAACAGCTCGAGTCGCAGGACGCGCTCAATGCAGTCGTCCAGGTCCACCTTGGGCATTGCACTCGCTAAAATGACGACCTGCCTGTTTCAAACAGCAGCGGGATGTCGTCGGCGCCACCGCGACTGTCCAGGACGTCGAGTGCGTCGAGCACGCTGACGATCGTGGAGAATGCAGAGCAGCCCATGGGTGCGTTTTGTGGTCTTTCCCTTTTGTCTCTTTCCCTTGTACTCACTCACACATTCGTTCCCCACACATCATTCGTTCCCGTACTGTCGGACGAAAAAATAACATAACAGACGACCCCGTCAACGTGGTCGCGTGGCGGCGCCTCAACATAGTTGCGTCGGTGACTCTGCTGGTGCTGATCGTACTGTCGCTCGTCTTTTTCCTGGCGACGGCAACGTCCGCACCCGCGCCGTCGCTGTGGACCAATGTGCGTTTACCGACAACAGTGCTCCCCTTGCACTATTGGCTCTTCCTCAGCACCGACATGGGCGCGCTCACATACACAGGAGTGGTCACGATTGCCCTAAATGTACGTGCACTATCGCGTGAATTGCACGGCTGTTGAACCCGAGGGGACAAACAGATTGTGCAACCAACGTCGTTTATCGTGCTCCATGCTGTCGACCTCAACATTGAATCTATCACGCTGACCGGCGATGCAAGTCTCCTGCAACAGCAGCAAAAAAGAAGACGCGATGGCCAGTTTGTTCTTTCTCCGGCGTGGTCTGTGAACACGACCAGTGAGCAACTCGTGTTGGACTTGACCTCGTCCCCCCTGAACACTGGAGTGGTCTGTGGACGTCTTCTTCTTTGTTGGGCCCTCTTAACATTCTCCATGCTATAGGCAAACCTCACGATTGTCTTTAACGCGGCTCTTCGGACCGATCTCAGTGGATACTACGCGAGCACGTTCCTAGCTGCCGGTGGCCAGCAGCAGACGATCGCGACAACCCAGTTTGAACCGACTAGTGCCCGCAGCGCCTTCCCCTGCTTTGACGAGCCAGCGATGAAGGCTGTGTTTTCAGTGACTATGGTTTGTCTTTTATAAAAAATGAAATCGTGTCGTACTAAACCTTTCCAAAAAGGAAACCACAATGGCATTCCTGACGCTCAGCAACACGGACGTTCTCTCCACCGTTATGGACGCCACCGGCTACTATATGGTACAAAGTCGGTCACGATCTCTGTTTCAAACGTGTTTCTTTCCCACCCAGAACACCACCTTCCAAGACACACCCATCATGAGCACTTACTTGCTGGCTTTCATGATTCTGAGCGACTACGAGTGCACAGACGTAAAGTACTCCTCCATGGGCACGATGGTGATCGCGTGTGCGCCTACTCTCAGCGCTGGCTCGCTGCAGTTTCCGCAGGCCGTTGGTCTTTCCGTCGTCGACTTCATCGCAAATTTGTACGGTGTGCCATACACACTGTCGAAAGTGCACCTGGTCGCCATCCCTGATTTCGCTGCTGGTGCCATGGTATCTTTTTTTTTTTTTTTTTTCGCCCTGAAAGAAACTAAACATGGAAACTAAAAACCCAGGAAAACTGGGGACTCGTAACGTTTGCGCCGCAATACATGCTCGTCGACCCGTCCATGAGCACGGCCGCCACGTACTATCGCTCTGCAACTACGGTCACGCACGAGCTTGCGCACATGTGGCACGGAAATCTCGTCACGATGGCTTGGTGGAATGACTTGTGGCTCAACGAGGCCTTTGCAACGTTCCACGAGTACATTTCAACTGTTGCATACGAGCCCAACTGGTCGCTGCAGTGGGTACTGTCATTTTTCTGCCAAGCCGGACCAATCAAAATTTAATTAGAATCAAATGTACGCCATCGATATGTCTGACGCCCAAGCTGCAGACGCCCTTTCGAGCAGTCGTCAGATTGTCCCTCCCAACCCCGGTCCTATTCGTGCGTTTTTTTTTTGTTTGTTTATTTGGTCGTCTTTTTTTACGGTTTCATGTCGGTAGTCTATCCCGACACGATCAATCAAATGTTTGATGCGATCACGTACAGCAAGGGCGGCGTTGTGTTGCGAATGCTGCAGTCGTACGCAGATTATCTGCACCAATCGACAAGCACGGACTCGTATTTCTTCCAGCGTATTGCCACTTTCTTGAAAGAAAAGTCCTTTTCTGTCGCAACCACTGCTGATTTGGTTGCTGCAATCGATGCATCCGGCCAAGCTGGTTTCCCGGTAAAAAGTTCCAGCGTGTGTTGTTTCTAATAATAATAATAATAATAATTGTGCGTATGCCGGAAATAGGTGGCCGATGTTGTTGCTTCTTGGACACAACAGTCTGGCTTCCCGTTGGTCACCGTTTCGTCGCCGGATCCTGCTCTGCTCGTGATTGCTCAGTCGCGTTACTTGTCGGATCCTGCTGTCGTTTTGACAACCAATCAAACGTGGTGGCTCCCTTTGAGCTTGTCTGTCGGCGGCTCAAATAGTGCAAATAATATTTCGTCTCCTGGTAATGCATCTGTCTCTGAAAAAAAAAAAATCACCTTTACTTAACCCCAGCTCCGTTGGTAGATTTGGTCGTTCTTCTTCCGCCAAACGGGACATCGAGTATCGTTCTTCCGTCTCCATTGTCTGCTGGCCAATGGTACAAAATCAACTTGGGTCAGACTATCCCCGCTCGAGTCCTCTACCCAGCCAGCAATCTGTTGGCAATTGGGTCCTCTCTCTTGCAAAACGTGTATAATCTCCCTGCCATCGACCGCTCTGGCATCCTCAGCGATACGTTTCAATTTGTCCGCTCTGGCCAAGTCAACATCTCGACTGCTCTACAGTACGCGCTAGTGCTCCAAGTCGAGTCAGACCCCTCTGTCTGGTTCGTCGCCAAAACTCAGCTGCTCGCCATCACGCGCATCCTGGCTGGGGCGCAGCACCCCTCCACTGCCAGCTTTTCACAATATGTGGGCTCACTGATGACAAACCAGCTTGCAGGTACCGATAATATTATCCAAAAAAAATAAAAATAAAGTAAAAATAAGTACTTATTTTCTCCCACCTAAAAGGCATCTCGCTGAGCGGGCGACAGCCATTCGACTATCTTGCCGAATCCTTCCGATCGACACTGTTGAGCATGGCGATCTCCCTTCGTGTTCAGCCAATCCTCTCCAACGTGCTTGCAACAAGTGTCATGCTACAGCAGATGCCGTGGAGTCAGGTCTACACAGTGTTTTCGCCCGATGTCGTCGCGTTGAGTGTACTGGCCGCTGTCCAGGAGGGTTCCCTAGCCGAGTGGACATGGGCCGAGAACCTGTATAAGTTTTTTATTTTGAGTATCAGCTAAAAAAAGATATCGAAAACATTTTTTTATTTACTTTTCAGGCGAGCCAATTCTTCGAGTACCGAAGAACAGGACTGGCTTCTGCAAGCAATGTCTGCCTCGACAAACCCCTATGTTTTGCAACAAACGCTGTCCTACGCCCTCACATGTGAGTTATCGGCTGCCTTTTTTTTTTTAAAAAAAAAACTTGTTTCTAAATCATTCAGCAACCGAGCTCAAGTCGCAGGATCGACCTCGCCTGATTGCTGCGGTTGCCCGCAATCCTGTCGGCGCAGTGTTGGCGTGGAACGCACTCAAGCAGCAGTGGTCCTTGCTAAACGGTGCAGAGTCGGATGGCTTTGTCATCTCCTCGGCGCTTCGGGCCATCGTGTCGTCCCTGCCCGCCACACAAGCGTACTACAACGAAGCCAGTTCATTCTTTGCAAGCGCCTCCCCGATCCCGGGCACCTCCTCGGCAATCCAATCCGGACTGGCACAGCTCAATGCCAACGTCAACTGGCTCGAGCAGCACGGCTCCGAATTTTTATTGTATTTTTCTTGACAACCAAAATCGGATTTTCCATCACCGCCATATTTTATCAATGTCGTCCCTTGGCGGAGAGCAACCAGCCCCCGTTGGTGGCGGCCCTATGCCAACGGTGCCGACGATCAACGGTCTTGCTGCTGTCGTGGCTGCCTTCGGCACCAACAACAGCAGCGCCGGTGCTGCTAGTAACAACTATAGCGGAGGACCGTTGGCTTCGTCCGGGTTATTGGCGTCGTCAACGGTGAGCGGCGGCGGCGGCGGCTTCAGTGGCGGCGCGACGGTGCGCGGTATGTTGTCGGAGGGGGGTGGGGGGTGGGGGGGTGGCCCCAACCGGTACACGCAGTAGCTAACCTTTGCGCTTTCTTCGCTGTTGGTTGTTGCCAAAAAAAAGTGAGGAAACACGTAAACAAAAGTCAGATATCGCTGCCACTGGACTTTACGCACGTCGGGCACGCGGGCAAGGAGGACGTGGAGCAGTACTTGGCAACGTTCACCATGGACGTGACGTCGTTCGACGAGACTGTGGTGCCCCTGGCTCCGTTGAGTGATGGAGAGAGCGGCAACAGCTGTACGTTGGGAAGACTTTTTCATGTTGTTGAAGGGTTTGCTACAGCTTTGGCCAAGGGCAAGACAGGGAGTGCGTCGATGGAAAACATGCGCGACCTAACTGGAACAACTGTCAAGCGTGATGGTCCCAAGCGCGCCTCGAACCTGCCCTCGTGGCTGCCCTTCAACAACAACTCTGCAATTGCTGCAAGCAGTAGTCTGTCTACTTCACCACCGACGGCAAGCTTGTTGTCTCGACCGCTCAGCCCAAACAACAGCAACCAGCGGCAAGAGCAGCAGCAGTTTTTGCAACCACCAGTGAGTCCGACGACGAATAACGGACCAGCCACCAGCCCGCCCCCGTCGCCGCCAGTGGCCAACAAACGACGAGGCGTGAATACTGCACTGACTCTTTCTGCTGCAGCGAGCAAGGCGGTCCTGTCGTTGCTCGGAAACAATAACGACTCATCGACCACGTCAATCTTGCAAACACAGCAGCAGTCCGACACTGGCGCAGTACTCTCTCCGACTTCTGCTGGGTCGGCGGGCGATGCCACGAGTGAACAGGAAAGGAACGAAGCCCCTTCAATACGCACGGAAAGTCGTGCTATCTCTGCCAAGATTTGGATGGAAAACTACTTTGACAGCCTCATGCGGAGTATGTCTGTCCATTTTTTTGTTTTGTTTTGTTTTGTTTTTGTTCAATTATTTATTCTTCAGCGTCTTATGACCGCGAGGTAAGAAGAGAAAAGCTCGAGGTGGAGCTCGAACGAAAAGGTGTGCCTGACGAAAAGCGCGAGGTCCTGCGGCAGAGGCTACTGAGAAAAGAGAGCGACTATATGCGGTTAAGGCGGATGAAGATGACGGTCGAGTCGTTCGAATCCCTCAAGGTGATCGGGAGGTTTGTCTTTTCACACTTCATGTCGGAAACTAACGATACTTGCAACCAAAAGGGGCGCTTTCGGTGTCGTCAAACTTGTTATGGAAAAGGAAACCGGGACCTTGTATGCGATGAAATCGCTCTCCAAGGCTGAAATGATTCGCAAGCGCCAGGAAGGTAAAAGAAAGCCAAATAAATAAATTATAATGCGGTTTAATTCTCGAACAATTGTAAACTACAGGACATGTGCGCGCAGAACGCGACCTGCTTGCTGCGGCCACCGATTGTAATCACATTGTCAAGTTGTACTGCTCGTTTCAAGACCAAGACAACTTGTACTTTGTGCTCGAGTACATGGGTGGCGGCGATTTGCTGAGCCTTTTGATCAAAATGGTTTGTCGTGCTTAAAAACGATGCTTCCTCTGGCTAAACCTTGTTTTGGGCAGGATATCTTCCCTGAACCAATGGCAAAATTCTATATGGCCGAGATGGTCTTGGCGGTTGAGGAGGTCCACCAGCTTGGTTTTATCCATCGCGACATCAAGCCCGACAATTTTTTGTTTACCGCAGAAGGGTACGGCTATTGTGTTGATAATGCCATCTCAATTTTTTTTCTTTCTTTCTTCTGCATTCAAAGGCACATCAAGGTATCAGATTTCGGTCTATGTACGGGATTCCATTGGACACACGACTCCAAGTACTATGACGCACAGCGCAAATTGAGCTCTCTTGTGATGGACAAGAAGATGGACGAGGTGAACATGTCCCCCTTTATTT
>Ga0302233_10001040_pt1 | contig 20359 bp, 17 predicted proteins | sample II_Palsa_N3_1_FD_193516 | JGI IMG/M metagenome (GOLD analysis project Ga0302233, IMG submission 193516) | Peat permafrost microbial communities from Stordalen Mire near Abisko, Sweden - II_Palsa_N3_1 | ecosystem: Environmental > Terrestrial > Soil > Palsa > Peat permafrost | place: Sweden... | reverse complement strand
TGGGTAGCCTGCCATAAGGCAAGTTTGCTGGACCTTGTTGCAATTCTTATTTTCATAATATTTTTTTAAATAAAAAATTTAATGAGGTTATTTTTCGATGGGTGGGTCTGTTGCATTAATCATGTAATGAATTGCTCTGAAATAATTTCGCAATTCGTTCCGCGAAATAGGTAACTATTAGATCGGTTCCAGCTCTTTTGAAAGCAATCATGCTTTCCATAATTGCTTTGTCCAAGTCCAAAGCGCCTTGCTCCGCTGCCAAGGAAATCATTGCGTATTCACCACTAACTTGATAGGCTGCCAATGGCAAATTTGTTCTGTCACGTAATCTTGCAATAACGTCAAGGTAAGGCATGCCTGGTTTTATCATTAAAATGTCGGCGCCTTCCTGTTGATCAGCTAATGTCTCTATTAAGGCTTCTCGGCCATTGGCGGGATTTATTTGATAAGTTTTTCTTTCGCCTTTGTAATTAACGCCTGCGGCTTTACGGAATGGGCCGTAATATGATGAAGCAAACTTGGCGGCGTAGGCCATTACGGGGGTATCTTTAAAGCCGTTGCTATCTAGGGCGCCCCTAATGCCTACAACCTGTCCGTCGATCATTCCCGATGGGCAGATCACATCCGCACCGGCTTCCGCGCAAACGACAGCCTGTCTTCCTAGTAGCATCAATGTTTCATCATTTTGAATATTGTCGCCTTCCACAATTCCGCAATTCCCGTGTTCGGTAAATTCACAAAAACAATTATCGGCCATTACAACTAAATCAGAATTGGTTGTTTTCGTTTTTTTAACAATTCTGGTTAAAATCCCAGTTTTATCAAGACTACATTCGCCAGTATTGTCTTTATGTGCTGAAACACCAAATAGCATTACAGATTTTATTCCGAGTGATGAAATTTTATCGATTTCATGTTCAATGTTATTTTCCGGAATTTGAAAAATGCCAGGCATCCCTGGAACGGGGTTGGGTGTAGTTATTTTTTCAGAAACAAATAATGGGCAAACAATGTCATTTAATGATACGGAATTTTCCTGGAATAGTGCACGTAGATTCTTGAATTGCCGAAGACGATGGCCTCGATGGAAATTTTGCATTTTTATCTCGTTATTTTTAATGGTTATTTAGGGTCTCGTGGAGATGCTTGTCAAGAGCATCAGTTATGAAGATAACGTAAATTATTTAATCTGGCATCCGTAATAAATACGGTAAGTGTTAGGATTTTAATTTTCTCTTGAGAGTGGAAGTGAAAATTATGTGATTTATTTTCCACAAGTCTTATTTATTTTATGTGGTTTGATTTTTTTGGGCGTGATTTTATTTAATTTTAAATGAGATGCAATGGATATGTAGAAAGATATCTTTTTAAAAAATAAGATTGTTCTTATGGACGTTGTTTATCTATTAACTATTGTGCAATAGCGAAGAAATTTGCTATTACGGATCGGGTGAATTTGAGTTTTTTTGCAAGAGACGCTATCTTGACGTCTATCTCCTCGTTGCCGTACCCGCCGAATCGTTTTTTGCCGCAGGCACGCGTTTTGATCGACCATCTGGCGCAGCATTTGGGTTTGACGGATATGCTTTAGGGCAGCGTCTCGGCGTGCCGCGCCGTCCCACGAAAACAGCAATTTGAACCGGAGGACACGCATGGATGCATTAATGGTGATTGACGTGCAGCAGGGCATGTTCGCCTTTCCCGACAGCCCGCCATACGAGGGCGAGGCCGTGGTCGAGCGGATTCGGCTTTTGATCGAGAACGCGCGCCGACAGGGCCGGCCGGTCTTTTTTGTGCAGCATGATGGCGGGCCGAGCGATGTCCTGGCCCAGGATGCACCGGGGTTTGCATTTCACCCCGCCTTGACGCCACATCCCGGCGATCACGTGACGGTCAAGCGCCATTGCAATGCGTTTCAGGAAACGGCTTTGGCCTCGCAGTTGCAAGCAGCCGGCATCAGTCATTTGACGGTGTGCGGCATGCAATCCGAGTATTGCGTCGACACCACGGTGCGAGCCGCATTCGAGCGCGGCTACAAGATCACGCTGGTGTCCGATGCTCACACGACGTATGACAATCCCGCTTTGAAAGCGCATGAGATCATCGCGCATCACAACCGCACGCTGGAAGGTTCATTTGTCACGCTGACGCCGGCGGAGGCCGTGCGCTTCGACGCGTAGGCGGCCGGTGCTTGGCCTGGTGTGACGCTTGGCAGGGGGGGCATTGGGCATCGTTTGAAGATGCCCAATGCCGGTTCCGACACGTGGGCCTGAGGCACCAGCCCGCGTGGTTCGGGACGCAGCAAGAACTTAGTCGTCCTGGCTGTCCTTCAGGTGCGGCAAGGCATTGCCGACGGCCGGCGTGAGCAAACCGACCTTGGCATAGGTCATCAGTTTTTCACGGGTATCGATAATATCCAGGTTGCGCATGGTCAACTGGCCGATACGATCCTGCGGCGAGAAGGTCGATTCGCCTTTTTCCATGGTCAGCCGTTCCGGCTGGTAGGTCAGGTTCGGCGACTCGGTGTTCAGGATCGAGTAATCGTTGCCGCGCCGCAATTCGATGGTGACTTCTCCCGTGATGGCGCGGGCGACCCAACGTTGGGCGGTTTCGCGCAACATGATGGCTTGCGGATCGAACCAGCGGCCTTGGTAGAGGAAACGTCCCAGACGGCGGCCGTTATCGCGATATTGTTCGATGGTGTCTTCGTTGTGGATGCCGGTGATGAGGCGTTCGTAGGCGATAAAGAGCAAGGCCAGGCCCGGCGCTTCATAGATGCCGCGACTCTTGGCTTCGATGATACGGTTTTCGATCTGGTCGCTCATGCCCAGGCCATGACGCCCGCCGATACGATTGGCTTCGAGCAGCAATTGCACGCTGTCGCTGAAAGTGACGCCGTTAAGCGCGACCGGCCGGCCTTCTTCGAAGCGCACCGTGACTTCCTCGCGCTTCACCTCGACGTCATCGCGCCAGAACGCGACGCCCATGATGGGTTCGACGATCTTCATGCCGGAATTCAGGCGTTCGAGGTCTTTGGCCTCATGCGTGGCGCCCAGCATATTGGAGTCGGTCGAGTAGGCTTTCTCGGCGCTCATTTTGTAGGCGAAGCCAGCCTGACGCATATATTCCGACATCTCCGCGCGACCGCCGAGCTCATCGATAAACGCCTGGTCCAGCCAGGGTTTGTAGATTTTCAGGTCGGGGTTGGCCAGCAGTCCGTAGCGGTAGAAGCGCTCGATATCGTTGCCCTTGAAGGTGCTGCCGTCGCCCCAGATATTGACGTCGTCTTCCTTCATGGCGGTGACCAGCATGGTGCCCGTCACAGCGCGCCCGATCGGCGTGGTATTGAAATAAGTGACGCCGGCAGTGGTGATATGGAAGGCGCCGCATTGCAAGGCGGCGATACCTTCTGCGACCAGTTGTGCGCGGCAATCGATCAAGCGTGCTTTCTCAGCGCCATACTGCATTGCACGGCGCGGGATTTCGTCGTAGTCCGGCTCGTCGGGCTGGCCCAGATTGGCGGTGTACGCGTAGGGGATGGCCCCTTTTTCACGCATCCAATGCAGGGCGGCGCTGGTGTCGAGGCCGCCGGAAAATGCGATGCCGACTTTTTGGCCGGAGGGAATGTGCTGGAGAATAGTTGCCATGTCTTCGATGTAAAACCGCTGATAAAGAATTCAAATATACCCAACAGAGTATCCTCGGCCCGGCGCCGTCCGGTCAAGCGCCGTCGGCTTGATCTTGAGCTTGGATCAGCCATAACCGCCTAAGCGGTGCCCGGGCAGGGGTCGATTATGACGCAAACCGGTGAAATGACTTTGCTTTAACACGATATCTGGCGCTATGATTTGAGTCGACTCGACTATTTTTTTGCAAAAATGAGCAATCATCGACTCTTTAGCGATTTGGATGAAACCGACCGGACTATCCTGCGCTTACTGCAGGAAGACGGCACTTTGTCGAACGCCAAGCTCGCCGAGCGGCTCTCGCTGAGCGTAACGCCATGCTGGCGCAGATTGCACCGGCTGGAGCAGGAAGGCTTTATCGAGGGCTACCAGGCGAATTTGAACCGCCGCAAACTGGGGCTAGGCGTGTTGGCTTTTGTGCAGCTCGGCTTCGGAACCCCGACGGACAACACCTCGGACCGATTCGAGGCAGTGATACTCGGGCACCCGGAAGTGCTGTCGTGCCATAAGGTGACGGGCGCGGCGGACTATTTATTGCAAGTTGTCGCCGACGATCTCGATACCTACGGTCTGTTTGTCGAGCGGGTACTGCGCACGATACCTGGCGTGGTCTCGATTCACTCCAGTTTGGCATTGCGGGAAATCAAATCTTCAAGCCGGATTCCAATACGCTGAGCCGCGTTGCGCAGGTAGTTATGGGCCGGCGGAATAACGTTTTTATGTCACCCACTTATTTTTCTCGGGGCGGTGGCGTGAGTAAGCGAGCCTGTCGAGCAGGCATGTAGCGGTTCAAATGGTCGAAAGCGGGTTTCCCCTTGGGCGTTTCGGCAATTAGCTCGCCACGCAAAATTCCTTGCCAGTGTTCGGCTACCGTGACAAAGCGCTCAACCCAATGCATGAATTGAGACTCGTCGATTTTATCCAGCCATTCGCGCGACCACAGTTCGACCTCTGTATCGTTGGTGCCGATTTGGATGCCGGGCCAATCCGCGAGGCAGTTTATTTCCAGTGTTTGCTGCAGTAGTTGTGCGCGCAACGATTGCTCGGGCGCAGGGAGCGGTCCCACGGATGAAAACATGGTCAACAGATCGGCATCATGGCCAAAATGAAGCAGCAACTTGTTATCGATCTCGATACTTAGACGGCGTCCTATCGTGGGGGCGGCCGGCAAACCAAACTGACGCAGCAGCGTTTGCATGCAGGTGGTGAAGTTTTGCATCATGCGGCGGCGGTGGGCGGTTGCGGGACGTATTGCTGCGTGTAAAGTAAAGTGCCATGGTCGGCATGGTTTTGGGCAATAAATGCTTTGATAAATGTATTGAGATCTTCCTTTTTTTCGAAATGGTATTCGCCATAGTTGGGATCGAAAAAGCTATGGGTTGAGTGTTCTGTATTGCTAGAGCTGACACTGGCGGCCATTGAGTGTCGAAGCGTGTTCACCATATAGAAGCCTGCTTCCGTTTGGGCTGGATGTTGCTCGAGAGGATACACATAAATATTTTTTTGAATTAAGTCGATACCTTTTAAATAATCCTGTCCAATAGGATTAAATAGATTTGTTGCAATGCCTATTTTTCGAAAATTTGATGTGCCTTCATCTTTCATGATAGCAAGCACCTCAGATATGTACTCTGGCGGAGCCTGGTATGACTTATCCAAGGTAGATGAATTTCCTATAATTTTTTCTAAAAAATAGTCGTGCTGTTTAGGATTGATTGAATTTTCTTGACGTACGATGTGACCATCAAGGGTGATTTGTAGAATTGAGTCCAGCATATCTTGCTTGGTTTCGGGGGCGCTTAGTTTGCTCAGGAATTGATGGTTTGGCTCAATTCTCGATTCGGCTATCCAGGAAGTGGCTAAGCCATAACACAAGCCTTGACGTCCATAGTATTGTTTGCTCGTGAGAGTGTTTTGATTGAAAGGTGTGATCGACGTGGCATGATGTTGTCTTGCAAGGGCGATATTTTCTTCTCTTATCTGGTACGTTTTCTTGAGAGCGAGTTTTACATTTTTTACAATGCTGGCGCCGAGTTTCTGGTCAATCGCCAGTTCAGGAATATCGCGCGTCAGCATGACAAGTGCCGTCTCGCTCAGACCATGACGAATCGCCTCACGTAATTCCGCCGTCGACGAAGTCGCTTTCAAATCCGCGAACTTTAGACCCAGCGCTTCAAGTTCTTGCAAGGCCTGTACTTTTTTCGCATCGTGCGGAACAAATGTATTTTGCACGACGCGCTTGTTCAGCAGCCTGCCGGTGCCAAGTTCATCAAGCTCCTTATAGCGTGCTTTAATTTGCAGTTCGTCGAAACTATCTTTTTTCCGTAAAGGTGTCGGCATATCAAATAAGGATGAGCCGGGATGCACTTGTGGGTTGTCAAAGATTTTTCGGCCGCTGGGTGGGGCTACGTCGGTTGTGGTTGCGCCTCGATTGCTGAAGAATTCCGCACGGGCGGAAACGAAGTTGCGAGTGGGTTTATAAAAATTTCGTGGACTCTCAACGGGGCTTATTTCTACGCTACGGCCTTCCCAATGAGCGTTAACCGGTGGACGGTTTTGTTTGGTGATGGCGGACGGAAGGGTATTATTTAAACGACCTATCATGTAGTGTGTCTATAAATAATGACGTGGAATTTCCCCGGGATAATATTAGATAACGGGGTCAAGTTATTAATGAATAACGCCTAGCGAAATATTTTTCAGTATAGTGTTTCGTCATGTGCCACTGCCGCCCTGCGTCGTGAAGTCAGACGGAAGGTGATACCTGGCGTGGTCTCGATTCACTCCAGTCCGGCATTGCGGGAAATCAAATCCTCAAGCCGGATGCCAATATGCTGAGCGGCCGGCATATCCAGCCGCTAACCGTCAAGATGCCGCCGCTCTGACGAAAACGCCCCGCCCAACGCTTGAGGCGTTGTGCGGGGCGGAGCAAGGTGTGTCGGGGGCGAAGGTGCGTTCGCACCCTCAAGACATCACAACCAAGCGATCAAGCCAAGGCCGGGTAATCGACATACCCTTCCGGTGTCGCGACATAGAAAAATTCCACCTTTGGTTTATTCAGCGGCGCATCGATCTGCAAGCGGCGCGGCAGATCGGGGTTCGCGATAAACAGTTGACCGAAGGCCACGGCGTCGGCGTCGCCGGCAGTCAGCAATTGCTCGGCCACGGGCTTGGTCAGTTGCTGGTTGGCGATATAGACGCCGCCGAAGATTTGCTTCAACTGCGGTCCCAAACGGTTTTCGCTTTGCGATTCGCGCGCCAGGATAAAGGCGATGTTGCGCTGGCCAAGTTCGCGGGCCAGGTAGCCGAAGGTTGCCAGTGGGTTGGAGTCGCCCATGGTGTGGATGTCGCAAGCCGGCGCCAAGTGCATGCCGACGCGCGATGCGCCCCAGACATCGATGCAGGCATCGGTGATTTCGAGGATCAGGCGGGCGCGGTTTTCGATCGAACCGCCATAGATATCGGTACGTTGATTGGTGCTGTCCTGCAAAAATTGGTCGAGCAAATAGCCATTGGCTGCATGAATTTCGACGCCGTCGAAATTAGCGGCTTTGGCGTTTTCGGCGCCCTTGCGGAAGGCTGCAACCAGACCCGGTATTTCTTCGAGGTCGAGTGCGCGCGGCGTTACGTAATTGCGCTCGGGGCGCACTATGCTGACATGGCCTTGCGCCGCAATCGCGCTGGGTGCCACCGGCAATTCGCCGTCCAGGAACACGGGGTCGGAAATCCGCCCGACGTGCCAGAGTTGCAGGAAGATGCGCCCGCCTGCGGCATGCACGGCATCCGTGACATGCTTCCAACCGGCCACTTGTTCATCGGACCAGATGCCCGGCGTGTCGGCATAGCCGACGCCTTGGGGGCTGACGGACGTGGCTTCCGAAATGATCAGCCCGGCACTGGCGCGCTGGGCGTAGTACTCGGCCATCAAGGCGTTCGGCACGCGTCCGGCGCCCGTGGCGCGGGCGCGCGTCAGCGGCGCCATGATGATGCGATTGGCGAGGGTGAGGTCGCCGATTTGGATCGGGTTGAATAAGCTGGTCATGGTTGATTCCAATAAAGTTAAAACGGTTTTAAGCCGGCTTGGATTTGACTCGCGAGGCCGTAATGCACACTCATAACGCGCCGTTCACGTGCTCCAGAAAGGCTGCGATGGTGGCTTCATTGCGGCTGAAGAAAATCCATTGTCCGACACGTTTGGCGGTAATTAAATCGGCGCGCTGCAAGGTGGCAAGATGGGCCGACACGGTCGACTGCGAGAGCCCGACGCGGTGGTTGATCAAGCCGGCGCAGACGCCGAGGTCGAGCGGGTATTCCTGTTCTCCAAAGTAGTCGGCAGGGGTTTTCAGCCAGGCGAGGATCTGGCGGCGTACCGGATTGGCTAGCGCCTTGTGTATCAGGTCAAAGTCCATGGCTGTGTTGGTCATTTCGGTATGAGGCGAAACCAATATTGTTAATTTAAGAAATTTATATCGCTATATTACGATATAAATGAAAACTCTGCTGGGCGGGGGGCAAGTAAGGCGGATTCGTGAAGTTTATCGAGGCAGGGCGTAAGCTGCGAACTCGGGTCGAGCGCGGCGTCATGCTTTCTTGCCCCCTCTCTTGGTGGCGGGCAAAGCAAACCTCATGATTAGCGTGAGCCGGCCCCAGGCAATCACAGTCAAATAAGGAATCAAGGAATCGGTATGGCATCGCGGCAAAATATGGTTGATTTTATTCTCGAGCAGATCGCAGAAGCCGGTTTGGTTCGCGCCAAGAAAATGTTTGGCGAATACGCGATTTACTGCGATGAAAAGGTGGTCGCCCTGGTTTGCGACGATCAATTATTTATCAAACCTACCGAGACCGGGCGGGCTTTTGTCGGAGAGTGCGTCGAAGCTTCGCCTTATCCCATGGCCAAACCTCATCTGCTGATTTCAGGCGATCAATGGGATGACCATGAATGGCTGGCTCGGCTCGTGAAAATCACTGCTGTGGCATTACCTCTGCCCAAGCCTAAACCTCCGCCGAAACCCAAGTCAGTCAAGCGGTTGGTGAAATGAAACGATAGGCGCGCCGGTTCTCGGCGGGGCGCATCTTGAAGCCAGCTTCCTAGCGTTGTCATAAGTCAGATTCAGCAAGACTGAACAGTCTCCACATCTGAAGCATGCAATTGGCGCAGGCTTTTCTACGCGCCGCTTTGCTTTATTGGAAATACGGCGCTTCTTTTTTAGATGTATTCCACTCTGAATTAGTGGAAAAAAATATTGTATTTTATATTTTGTCGTTTAACACTACGCGACACTTGAAGTTGTGGATTGCATCAACACCCTCATTACCCTGGGGCGTGATATGCGGCTCCCCGGTCATCGCTAGAGAATACTCCAACAAGCATGATGCAAGTTTTAAAGGTGGGCCAAAAGCCCGGTGGTGCGCTTGCCTTAAATGCAGCGGCCACGCTGTTTGCTCGGATTGGGCGTAACCCCGCCTCAGACTTGCGAACCAGACACTGTCTCACCCGTTCCCCGGGTGTCTCCACTCGACTGCGTGCGAATGCGGCCGAGCTGCTTGGTTTATCTGTCCGTCACCCTCCGTTTTATCGCATTCCGTTGCCCTAAGCAGCATGCGCCGTCTATCGGTTGCCGAAGTTCGCCGCCGGCGAATGGCGCGGGCGGTGCCTACGGCGACCGTGTTTTATCTTGCTCGATAAAATCCTTTACCTGAGAAAAAAAAGACATGACCAGTAAGAAGATGAAGGTCGGCACGAGTCTGGGGCTTGGTTTCGTATTGGTCCTGATGTTATTGATCGCCGTGACGCTGGTCGGTATCAGCCGTATGTCGCAGATCGAGGGGCGTCTGCAGCGCGTGGTCAATGTGAATAATGTCGAGACCCGGCTGGTGATCGAGATGCGCACCTTGGTCAACGACCGCACCGTGACGCTGCGCAATCTGTCGCTGCTGACCGATGTGGCCGACATGCAGCCGGAGATCGACCGTATCAACCAGCAGACGCAGAAGTACGGCGAGGCAGAAGCCCGGCTTGCGTCCATGTTCGAGAATCAGGCCGGCACCTCCGAAGCCGAGAAGGCTTTGCTGGCGAGCATCAAGGATCGCGAAAGCACAGCGCTGCCTTTAATTGCCAAGGCGACTCAATTGTTTCTCGCCAACAAACCTGAGGACGCGACCAAGGTGATGGTGAAGGAAGTGCGCCCCGTGCAAAAAGCCTGGCTGGATGGACTGAATCAGCTAAGCAGCATGGAAGACGATCTGAGTGCGAAGGCGGCGACGGATGCCCAGGATGCATTTTCGGTGGCTCGCACTTCGATGCTGATCTTGGGTGGTTTGGCTTTGCTGGCCGGTATCTGCGCAGCTTATGTGATTACCCGCAGCTTGCAGAAGCAGTTGGGCGGTGAACCGGCTTATGCCTCGAAGATCGCCAGTCAGATTGCCGCCGGTGATTTGGCAGGGGCGATTCGTATCGACCCGAGCGACAAGACCAGTCTGCTGGTCGCCATGAAAGCCATGCGCGATAGCCTGGTGAATATCGTCGGCCAGGTCCGCATCGGCACGGACACCATCGCCATGGCGTCCGGCAAGATCGCGGAGGGCAATCTGGACCTGTCCGCGCGCACCGTGCAACAAGCCAGTTCGCTGGAAAAAACCGCTTCGTCGATGGAGCAGTTGACCGCGACGGTCAAGCAAAATGCCGACAACGCATTGCAAGCCAATCATCTGGCCGCCTCTGCCTCCGAAGTGGCCCGCAAAGGGGGCGCCGTGGTGTCGCAAGTGGTCGACACCATGGGTTCGATCAATGCCTCGGCGCGAAAGATTGTCGACATCATCGGCGTGATTGACGCAATTGCCTTCCAGACCAATATTCTGGCCTTGAATGCCGCAGTGGAAGCGGCGCGAGCCGGTGAGCAAGGGCGGGGTTTTGCGGTGGTGGCGACGGAGGTTCGCAATCTGGCGCATCGCAGCGCTGCCGCAGCCAAGGAAATCAAGGTGCTGATCGACGACTCGGTGGCGCGAGTCGAGACCGGTAGCAAATTGGTCGAGCAAGCGGGGATTACGATGGACGACGTGGTCGACAGCGTGCGGCGCGTCACCGACATCATGAGCGAAATTACGGCTGCCAGCCAGGATCAAAGCAAGGGCATCGAGCAGATCAATCAGGCCATCATCGAGATGGACAATGTAACGCAGCAGAACACCGCCTTGGTCGAGCAAGCTGCAACTGCCGCGCAAAGTTTACAGGATCAGGCCGCGGAAGTGGCCAATGTCGTGAGCATCTTCAAGATGGACGAATTTCATGCGCGACAGGTGCGGCAAGAAGCTTCGTTTGAGATGCGAGCCTGAGTAGGAACGTAGTGCCGGTTTTAAGTGCGCTGCGGCAAAAGTTGCAATCAGCGAGATCACGCTTAGCGTGACATTCAAATAGTTAGTTGGTTTAGGACATTATTTCGGGGATATTCATGTCGGTTTCAAATTTACTATTTAAATCTTTGACGGCGTTGGCCTTGTTGGTCAGCGTCAATGCCATGGCCGATGGCCTGAATATCGCCGGGCTCGATCCTAAGGAATCCTGCCCGGCTCCGGCTTATCCGCGTGCTGCGTTGGCGAACGAAGAGCAGGGCGCGACCGTGGTTTCGGTGTTGGTTGGTGTCGATGGCCATGTCACCGATTCCAAAGTCGAGAAAAGCAGTGGTTTTAGCGATCTGGACCGCGCTACGCTGAAGCTTGCGCAATGCAAATTCAAGCCGGTCCTGAAAGACGGCAAAGCCGAGCCGTCATGGGTCAGCCTGGAATACGACTGGAAATTGGATTAAGCCTGGGGCTGGGTTAGCGGTGTACGGTGCTTGCGCACCGCGCACCGCTTGCCTTGTATCGAATCGGCTTAAATCGGTTGTTGCGCGCCGGGAGCTACTAAGTAGTCCGGATTGTCGCCGCTGCCGGCCTCGTCGGCGTTACCCCATTGCTGTAGCAGATAGAGGCGCTGATAGATGCCGTTGCTGTGCGCCATCAATTGCTCGTGCCGGCCGGTTTCGGCGATGCGGCCATGGTTGAGCACAATGATTTGATCTGCCTCGCGGATTGTCGAGAGACGGTGCGCGATGGCGATCAGCGTGACTTTGCCGCGCAGCGCCGACAAAGACTGCTGGACGATCTGCTCGGTTTCACTATCGATATTCGCGGTTGCTTCATCGAGAAATAAAATCCGTGGCTTGCCCGCCAAAGCACGAGCAATCGCCAGGAGTTGCTTTTGGCCGGTCGAGAGCCGGGCGCCGCCTTCGCCGAGTTGGGTGTCGTAACCCTGTTCGAGCGCCACGATAAAATCGTGGCAGCGTGCGGCGCGGGCGGCGGTTTCGATGTCCGCATCGCTAAGGGGCCGCCCCATGGCAATATTTTCGCGAGCGCTGGCAGCCAGCAAAAAAGGATCTTGCGGGACCAGGCCGACATCGGCGCGGAAGTCGTCATCGTTGAAATGCGCCAGCGGAATCCCATCGATTTCTATACGCCCGGCCTGCGCGCTGTAAAAGCGCAGCAATAAACTGAGCAAGGTCGATTTGCCGCTGCCGGTATGGCCGACAATGCCGAAGAACTGACCTGCCGGCACGCTCAGGCTCAAATCATGGATCACCGGATTCTCCGGTGTATAACCGAAGGTCAAATCGCGGATCGCAAGCGCACCTTGCAGGATTCGAACATGTCCGCCATTGGCTTCAGGGCGCGGCTCTTGCAACAAGGTGTCGACCCGCGATGCGGCGACCACCGATTGCTGCAGTTGCCCGAACTGCTGGGTGATCTGCATCAGCGGTTCGATCACGCGATTGATGTAGCTGATGAACGCATACAAGATCCCAACTTCCAGGGCGCTCATCGGCCGGCGGCTGAACATGTAGATCACGCTGATCAGCAGCAGTGTGTTGAACAGGTCGAGCATCGGCCGCAGCAGCCAGGCATCGGCGCGCAGTTGCACCATGCGCGCGCCGTACTGGCGTTGATTGGTTTGGCTAAAACGCTGGTTGAAGCGGGCTTCGGCATTGCTTGCTTGCAACACGGCCATGCCGGAAATCGATTCGGCCATTTGCGCATTGATATCGCTGCGCATCTGCCGCGACAAGCTGACGGCGGGTGCGCTCCAGCGCTGATAAATCCACACCACGATGCTGCTGGCGGGAGCCAGCAACAGCACGATCAGCATCAGGCGCCAATCGAGCCAAGCCATCGCAATCAGGGCGCCGGTCAACACAATCATGCTGTCCAGGATCACGAACAGCACCTGCACATACAGATTCTTGACCTGCTCGGTATCGTTGCTGACACGGCTCACCAATTGCCCGGTAATGGCTTTGTCGAAGAAGGCCATGGGCAGGCGCAGCACGTGGTTATAGACCTCTTCGCGCAAGCGCTGTACGGAACGCATCGCGACGCCGGCCAGCCGGGTGAGTTGCAGATAGCGCACCACGCTGGCGGTCCAGCCCGCCACCAGGCAGCCGCCCAGCAGCGCGATAATCTGCGGCCAATCGAGCACGCGCGGCAACAGGTTGCGATCGATAAACAGTTTGCCGAGAAACGGGCCGAGCGCATCCAGGCCGGCCGCCACCACCAGCCAGGACATGCCCAGCCAGATATGACGATGCTCGGGGATGGCGGTGCGGCGCAGTAGCGCGATCGCACGGCGGGCGTTGGCGCGATTCAGGGTATTAGAGGGCTTCAAGGCTGGCCTCCAGTTGTTGATAACGCCATTGGCTGGCGTACCAGCCGCGGCGTTCAAGCAATTCGGCATGAGTGCCGCTTTCCACCACGCGACCGTGATTGAGCACCAGGATCTGGTCTGCATCCATCACCGCGCTGAGCCGGTGACTGACGATAAGCATGGTGCGCGGGTCGCGTTGGCTGCGCACGTGGCCGCGTAAATGACTGAGGATATCGGTTTCGGTTTGCGTATCGACGGCCGAGAGTGCATCGTCGAGCAGCAGCAGGGGGGCTTCCGTCAGAAGCGCGCGGGCAATCGCGATACGCTGACGTTGGCCGCCCGAGAGCGTGACGCCGCGTTCGCCGACCGGTGTGTCATAGCCTTGCGGGAAGCGCAGAATATCGTCGTGAATCGAGGCGAGCCGTGCGGCTTGTTCAATCTCGGCGCGCGTCGCATGGGCTTTGACCAAGCCGATATTCTCGGCCAGCGAGGCCGAAAACAGGAAGGGCTCTTGCGGCACCCAGGCAATCGCGGCGTGCAAGGCTTCCAGCTGATAATCGGCCAAGGCGTGCTGCCCCCAACGTGTCTCGCCGCTTTGCGCCGCATACTGCCGCAACAGCAATTTGACGATGCTGGACTTGCCGGCGCCGGTGGGCCCGACCACACCCAGCGTTTGGCCGGGGCGTAAAGCAAACGAGACGCCCGACAATGCAGGCGCCGTTTGACCGGGGTAGCAGAATTGCACATTCTGGAAACTCACAGCGGCGGCCGGAACGGTAGCGATGGTGCCGTGATCTTCGATGCTCAACGGCGTGTTCAGGACCGGATACAGACGCTCCCAGGCTGCCCGTCCGCGTTCGATCAGCGACAGCACCCAGCCGGCTGCGAACATCGGCCAGATCAGGTCGCCCAGATAAATACTGAAAGCGGTCAGCGAACCGATGGTGAGTTGATGTTGCCACACCAGATAGCCGCCGACCGATAGCGTCAGCACCGCGGCCGAGACCATCGCCAGACCGACGGCCGGCTCAAAGGCGGCTTCCCAGCGCTGCGCGCGCAAGCTGGTGGCGCATGCGCGGCCCGCCAAGGTGGAAAAATGGCTGGCCGAACGCGCTTCCAGCCCCAGGGAGCGCACGGTACGCACACCGCTCAGCGTTTCCTGGATATGGTCGTTGAGCGTGCTGAAGCTTTCCAGCGATTCTTTCGAGGCGCGATGGATCTGATTGGAAATAAACCAGAAGGCGAAGGCCAATAAGGGAAATGGGGTGAGCGCCGCCAACGCCAAACGCCAATCGATCACGACCGTCATGACCGACACCACCATCACCAGCGTGAAAGTGCCATCGAAGCCCGCCAGCATCGCTTCACCGGCGGCCATTTCAACCGCATCGACATCGTTGGTGGCCAACGCCATCAGATCGCCCGTGCGTTGTTGCTGATAGAAGCTGGGCCCTTGCAGACACATGCGTTGATAAAAGCGTGTGCGTAGCTCGACGCCTAATTGGTAGGACGCGGCAAACAAGCGCAAGCGCCAGCCAACCCGGAAGATATAAACGGCTGCGCCGGCGAGTGCAATCTCGCCCAGCCCGAGCAGCAAGCCGGTGTTGCTGAGCTTGTGAGTCGTAAGGCCATCGACGATGATCCCGATGGCATGCGGCACCCAGGCTTTCAGGAGCGCCACGCCGACCAGCATGGCGGCCGATGCCAGATAAGGCCACCAATGGCGGCGTACAAACGTGCCGATTAATCGAGAAAGTGTCATCGCTTGGGTTGATCGAATGGGGCCGCAGGAAACCCGTGGTGGGCTCGAATGGGGTATTGAAACGTGAAGACTAAAACTAAAACCAACGAGTACGCATGTGCGGTGCGTACTCGTTGTGGGCGGCGTATCGGGTCTACTGCCGTACTTTAGTATTTGGGCACAAAGCCCATGTTGTTCCAGATGAAGGAGTAGACGTCGGCGGTTTCCTGCAGGCTCTTGCTCAAATTACTTGAACCATGCCCCGAGTTGGTTTCGATGCGAATCAGGATGGGCGCATTACCCGTGCTCATTGCTTGGCGCGTGGCCGTATATTTGAACGAATGCGCCGGCACAACCCGGTCGTCATGGTCGGAGGTGATGACCAGTGTGGCTGGGTAATTCACGTCCGCCTTGATGTTATGCAGCGGCGAATAGCCCAGTAAATATTTGAACTGCGTAGGGTTGTCGCTGGAGCCGTAGTCCGAAACCCAGGCGGCGCCCGCCGAGAATTTCTGGAAGCGCAGCATATCCATCACGCCGACCTCGGGCACGGCAACCTTGAACAGATCGGGGCGCTGGTTGATCACCGCACCGACCAGCAAGCCGCCATTGCTGCCGCCCAGCAAAGCCAGACGGGACGGCGAGGTATATTTTTCCTGGATCAGGTATTGGGCTGCGGCAATGCAATCGTCGAACACATTCTGTTTGTTGAGGCGCATGCCGGCTTCATGCCATTTTTCGCCATACTCGCCGCCGCCGCGCAAATTGGCCATGGCGTACACGCCGCCTTGCTCCAGCCAGGCAATCCGCGCCGCGCTGAAACTCGGGTTCAAGGTGATATTGAAACCGCCATAGCCGTAAAGTATCGTGGGGTTGCTGCCATCGAGCTTCAAGCCTTTTTTGTACACCAGGAACATCGGTACGCGGGTGCCGTCCTTGGAGTGGAAGAAGACTTGCCGGCTTTCGTACTGCTCGGCATTGAAGCCGGGAATCTCCGGGGCGCGGAACAGGCTGGTCTTACGCGTGGCAATGTCGTAATGGAAGATGGTCGGCGGATAGTTCATGGTGGTAAACACATAGAACACGTCCTTATCGGTTTTTTCGCCTTCGAAACCGCTCACGGAACCCGGGCCCGGCAAGGCAATCTCGTTCTCAAGATGGCCGCTGCGATCATAGACATAGGTATGCGCGCTGACGTCTTTCAGATACGTCGCGAATAATTTGCCGCCGGCCGTCGAGATCGAATCCAGCAGCTCGGGTTTTTCCGGCAGCACGGTTTTCCAGTCGGCCTCGGCGGGCGCTTGCGGATCATAGGACATGACCTTCTGGTTCGGCGCGTCGTGATTGGTGGCGATCAGCAAGTGGTCGCCGATATTGTCGATCACGCTATAGCTGCTTTCCGAAATGTCTTTGACGATGGGTTTGAACGCTTTCTCGCCCTGATTATCGTCGCGCACAAACAGGCTGTTGCCGCGTTTGTCGGGGTCCTGCACGCTCAGGACGGCGTAGCGTTCGTCCTCGGTGGTGCCTACATTGACAAAATAGCTGGGGTGAGCGGGATCTTCGTAGACCAGCGTATCGGCGCTGACTGGCGTGCCGATTTTATGGAAGTAGACTTTCTGGTTTTGGTTACGGGCGGTCAGTTCCTGACCTTTGAGCGGTTCCGGGTAACGGCTGTAATAGAAGCCGTCGCCATGCCATGCGCCGCTCGAAAATTTCACCCAGTGGATGACCTCGGGCAGTGTCGTGTGGTTCGACATGTCCATCACATACAAATCGTTCCAGTCGGAACCGGGGACGGCGGTGCGTCCGTAGACCGCATAACGTCCATCTTTGCTGAGATCGAAGGCGGTGAGCCGGACGGTGCCGTCGGGGGAGAAGGTGTTGGGGTCGATCAGGACTTCCGGTTTGCCGGCATCGCCAGTTTGCACGTAGAGCACGGATTGATTCTGCAAGCCATCGTTCTTATAGAAGTAGACCTTACCGTTCTTCTTGAAGGGCGCGCTGTACCTGGCGTAATTGACGAGGCCCTGGATGCGCTTGAAGACATTGTCGCGATAAGGGATTTTGTCCAGATAGTCGAAGGTGAGTTTGTTTTGTGCCGTGACCCAGGCTTGCGTGTCCGGCGAGTTGCCATCTTCCAACCAGTGATAGGGGTCGGAGATCGCCGTGCCGAAATAGGTATCGGTATGGTCGATTTTTTTGCTCACGGGATAGTGCAGCGCTTGTGCATACACCAACGAAGACAGTGACAAACCCATTATCGCCAGCGTGGGCGCCATCACTTTACGGCTTAACTTTCCGATCATCGAGTCACTCCAAATTCGCATTGTGTCGCGCTGCTGCGCGCATATACCGCAAAATAGTTTGCACATCATCCTCAGAGTCGGTAAGTCTACAACAGGGTGCTGCCGGCTTGCTGGAGAAATTCGGGGTACGGACGTGATTCAGCAAGCACGATCAGCTGTTGGCGATTGACGCTACGTCAAGGGCGAAGCCGGCTTGAGGCGGACCGGTCAAGCCACTCGCGATTGCATGACTCTTTGCGCTCGCGCGCCGTCCCCGGTATCGTGTGAGTTTCGCCGAGACGGCGGTCACGCAAGGCACACGAGCTGAATAATGAGTGAATGGGGCGCGGGTTATGTGGATGAGATTGCTTATACCTACGGCTATTGCGACGAGCTTAATCCGCTGCGCTTGAGGCTTGCCTTGCTGGATGCGGGGCTGGCGGTGCCGGATGTGCATACCGCTTGCGAGCTGGGCTTCGGTCATGGCGTCAGCGTGAATCTTCATGCCGCCGGGTCGGGCGTGCAATGGTATGGCAACGACTTTAATGTTTCTCAGGTGAATTTCGCCCGACAATTGGCGCACAGCGCTGCGTCGCCGGTTTGCTTATCGGCCGAACGCTTTGCGGAATTTTGTGTGCGCGATGATTTGCCGGATTTCGATTACATCGGCATGCACGGCATCTGGAGCTGGATTTCCGCCGAGAATCGTGCGCTGCTGGTCGACTTTGCGCGCCGCAAACTGAAACCGGGTGGGGTCTTATATCTGAGCTATAACACCCAGCCCGGATGGACCGCGATGCTGCCGGTGCGCGAATTGATGCATCGGCATTTTCAGGCCGCACCGGGGTCATTATCCGCAAGCATGGAAGCCCGCATCGGCGCAGCCGTCGCTTTCGCGCAAACGGTGTTCGCAACCGAGCCGGGCTACGCGCAAGCCAACCCGTGGCTGGCCGGGCGCGTCGATGTGTTGACGCGGGACAGCGCGGCCTACCTGGCGCATGAATACTTTAATCGCGATTGGCAGCCCATGCCTTTCGGTGAGGTCGCGGCCACCCTGATGGACGCCGGCTTGGCTTATGGCGGTTCGGCGGAATATCGCGATCATGTCGATGCGCTCAATCTAAGTCCCGAGCAGATCAGTTTGCTGGCGGGCATCCCGGATCTGGTGTTGCGCGAAACCACGCGCGACTTCTGCGTGAATCAGGCGTTTCGTCGCGATTACTGGGTCAAGAGTCCGCAGTTGTTAAGCGAAAGCGAACAGCAGGCAGCTCTGCGCGCACAGCGCGTGATTTTGGCTTTACCGCGAGCCTCGGTGCTGCTGAAAGTGAGTGGCGCGTTGGGCGAAGCAAACTTGCCGATAGCGCTATACGGCCCGATTCTCGATGCCTTGAGCACTTATCGGCCTGAGACCTTGGAGCATATCGAGGCCCATGTGCGCGATCGCGGCATCGGCCTTGCGCAGATTGTCAAAGCTGTGCTGCTCTTGATCGGCACCGGGGCGCTGCTGAATGCCCAGGACGATGCAACTATCACTGCGGCGCGGCCGGTCGCGGCCAGGCTCAATAGCGCGATCTGCGAGCAGGCGCTTACCTATGGCGTAGTGCAATTCCTGGCGAGCCCGGTTACGGGCTCGGGGGTGCGTGTGCCGCGGGTGCCGCAGCTCTTCCTGTTGGCCCGCTCGCAGCAGTTGCCGCAGATTGAACAGTGGGCTGAATTTGCCCATACTGCGCTGATGGCATCGGTATCGGTATCGGCATCGGCATCGGACCCGACACCAAGCCGGGTGCCCGAGCGGCTTGAACTGATCGCGCAGGCGCGGCATTTTTCAGAGGTCCAGTTGCCGATTTTGCAGGCGCTGGGTGTGGCTTAAAAAATCTGGATGGCACGGCTCGATGCAGGAATCATGTGTCGCCGGCGGCATTTTATTAAGGAAACCTGTATGTTCATGATAGTCGGTAAACCGGGCGTGACCGGAAGAGGGCACTCGACGTCGGTGCTGGTCGTGCTGGCGGCGAGTGCCATGTTGCTTTTGTCGGGCTGCGCGACGCAAGCCACGGTCGATGAGCGCGCGCAGCAAACCCGGATTGAACTGCCGCTGGTGCATGGTTGGTTCGACGGGCAAATCGCCGATTATGTGACCACCGACGTGTCGAATCTGCCCATGGCGCTTGCAAGTAACGCCAACTATGTGCCGCGGCTGGCCAATTTATTACCTGCCAATCAACCCCGGCCCAACCCGCATTCGGTGCTGGCGCGGATCTACAAGTTCTTGAATTATGCGCAGCCGAGCGTCCTGCCGTCGGCGCCGACGCCACCGGGCGGCAGCGCAGTGGATGAGGGTTATAGCCCGATCTGGGAGCTGATGGGCGTCACTTGGCAAGCGGGGCATACGCCGCGCGAGTTGCGCTCGGAAGATGAGGTGCTGAAGGCGCAGCAAGCCGGTGAAGTGGTGATCGCGCCGCTTAACGTGATTGTGAATTGCCCGGTGGTGCGGGTCGGCGAACATTTCCTGCCGCAGACGCGGCTCGCCGGGCATTGAGTCGCGGCCGGCCGTAGCAGCTCAGGCGAGCAGAGACTAGCTGGTCGAGCCGTTGCCGCTTAGCCTGGATCGGCTGTGAGCACCAGTGCCTTGCGCGGCGAGAATAATTTACCTTGTACCAGACGCACGTCGTATTGCTGAAGCATGGTGAATTGGCCGGCGTCGTCGACATTCTTGAAGATCAAGGGAATCCGCAGCCGGCTGGCGTAGCCTACCAGCGGCTTGACCATTGAATCGCGCAAGGCATTCGCTGTATCGATCTTGATAAAGTCGAGTCGCGCCATATCCGATACCGACAGAATTTGACCGGCGTTGGGCAGGTTGCCGGCCACTTTAAAGCCGTAACTCTGATAACTTTTGATCAGATAGCCGACGAAGGTGCGATGCGCCACCGCAGCCTCGGGTAATTCGATGACGATGCGTGCGGGG
>Ga0302233_10001036_pt1 | contig 20388 bp, 30 predicted proteins | sample II_Palsa_N3_1_FD_193516 | JGI IMG/M metagenome (GOLD analysis project Ga0302233, IMG submission 193516) | Peat permafrost microbial communities from Stordalen Mire near Abisko, Sweden - II_Palsa_N3_1 | ecosystem: Environmental > Terrestrial > Soil > Palsa > Peat permafrost | place: Sweden... | reverse complement strand
CGCCCCGCAGGCCATCCCGTCCGCCAGGTGCTTCGTGACTTGTGATAATAATAATAATAATACGTAACGACGAGACTTGTTTTGTAAGCTACGATTTACAACTACACATCCATGTCATCGTCCTCCTCATTGTCATGACTCCTATGCTGTGGTTGCTCCACCGCATCGTGCAGACTGTCAAAGCCAGCATCGTCGTCCTCCTCCTCCTCCTCCTCGTCCTCCTCCTCTTCCGCTTCCTCGATAGCGACTTGACCGGCCACGCCTCCCTCGCCGGCCTCCTTATCGCTGTCGTCGTCGTCATCCCCGTTGTCGCCAGACGCATACGCGATGTGGGGAATGTCGATCTTCTGGTACTTTTCCTGCTGCATAGCGTCCTTGAGCGACTCGAGAGCTTTCTAGTAGAAAGAATTATAAAATTATTGTAAGAGCAAGAACGTTTCACCTCGTAGCTGGGGATGTGCCTCTCGATCATGGCGCTCGTGAGCTTGTAGCGATGCAGCTTGTGTGGCTCGCCGCTGTCGTTCTTGGCGATCATCACCTTAAAGTGCTTGACCTCACGCGGGGCCATGAGCGTGAAGGCGATGCCGGCGCGACCAGCACGGGCTGTGCGGCCGACACGATGCACGTGCGTCTGGATGCGGGGCGGGGCGTCGTACGACACGACTGCGTCCACGCTGGCCACGTCCATGCCGCGAGCCATGCCGTCCGAGCACACGAGCACGCGCACCTTGCCCGCCCTGAACTCTGCCAGCATGTGCGCACGCTCATTCTGCTTCAGGGCCGACGAGAACTCGGCCACGGAGAATCGGCCGTGTAGTTGAAGCAATCGGAACAACCTAGGGAGGGAAATAAAATTAAAAAAATTAAAAATAAAAATTGTGTTTACCGATGGGTGGCCTCGACCGAGGACGCAAAGCACACGACCGATCGGATGGTCTTGCGCGTGCTATGAAGCAGATGCATGAGCACAAGCGGCTTCTGGTCGTCCCGGCACACGACAAACGTGTCCTGCAGCGTGGGCGCAAAGGTAAACCGCGCCACGGACGACGAGGAGGTCTGTGTCGCCGAGACGGAGACGCTGCGGGGGCGGATCAGGTGCAGCGCGGCCAGCTTGGACGGGTTGCGTGTGAGCGTGGCTGAGAAGAGCAGCTTTTGCAGCGGGACATCGGTGGGCTGGACCGAGAGTGGGTGGCGTGGGTTGAAGCGGCGAGACAGGGCATCGTGTGGCTGGACGGCATCGCCAATGGTCGTGGTCGTGGTCGTGGTCGTGGTCGTGAGCGTAGCATCGGCAGCCTCCTGGACCTTGTTGAGCCAGTCCTGGTACGACTGGTTGAGCAGGCGATCGGCCTCGTCCACGACCAGGTAGCGCAGGTCCTGCAGCGTAAAGTTGGGCGTGCCTGCGAGGTGGTCCACGAGACGACCGGGTGTTGCCACGACAATGTCGACGCGCGAGCAGCCGCCCTGGACGCGCTGGTCCATCTGCATCACGAGCTGCCGCTGCTCGTTGGCAAAGCTGGACTGGCCCGTGATGCTGGCAATCTTCAGGCCCGTCTCGTCCGCAAACGGCTTGAGCACCTCGGCGACCTGCGCGACCAGCTCGCGTGTGGGCAGCAAGATGAGCGCCCGCAGCCGAACGACCACGCGCCGGTGCAGCGCCTGGACAATCGGCAGCACGTAGCCCAGTGTCTTGCCGCTGCCGGTGGGGGCCGACACGAGCAGGTCGCCGGGCGGGACCAGGGCCGTCTCGTCGGGCAGCAGCAGCGGCAGCAGCGTCGCCTGCACGGGGAACAGGGAATCGATCCCCTGCGCAGCAAGGACCCGTTGCAGCGGCTCGGCCAGCGTGCCCTCCAGCGCGTCAATGGGCACCGCACCACCCGCCAGGTCAGACGACACGGCGATCGGCCTGGCGAGCCACTCGGGCAGCACAGACTCGCGCAGCAGCGTCTCGACCTCCTGGTCCGTGGGGTCCTTATGTGCCCGCAGGTTGGGCTGCAGCGTGTGCTCTTTGCTGCTGCTGTCCTTTTCCGTGCCGTCCTCGTTGTCTTCCTCTCCCTGCTCGTCCTGCTCGCCATCGTCCTCCTCGCCATCGACCTCGACGGTGACCTCAGAGTGCTTGCGCTTCTTTGGTGCAGCAGCAGCAGTAGCAGCAGCCGGACCACTGGCTTGCAGCGCCTGCTCCTTGGCCTCCTGCTCTTGCCTCTGCTTCTGCGCCTTGATCTCGTTCTGCAGCTTCTGCGACTTGTGGAACTTGCCCAGCAGCGCCGACTGCACCTCGGCGTGCTGGCTGCGCTTGTTGCCGCCCTTGTCCTTGCCCTTGCCCATTCAGTTTGCTCGAGTCACACGTGGCGGGGCAGTGGGCAAAAATGACGCCATGTGTCTCCACTCTCCCTGCTGACAAGACGGGCCGCAAACCATAACGGAACCACAGACAACTGGTCACTGTGAGCACCCCAAGTGCTCAGCTGGGGCAGGATGGGGCAGGATGGGGCCGGTATAAAAAGACGACGGCGGGCGTCGACACCAGACACTTCCCAGCAGCAAGCAGCAAGCAAACCAAGCAAACCAGCAAACACTCAAGAACATGTCGGAACAGCAGCCCTCGCGTATCTCTGGAGCTTTCCACAAGGGCGTCGGCAAGGTCGAGGAGACCTTTGGCAGCCTCACGGGCAACGAGGAGCGCCGCCAGGCGGGCATCGAGAAGCAGCAGCAGGGCGCGCGCGAGACCACGGCTGCGCAGGCCCAGACCACCGTCGAGGGATGGAAGAACGAGTCCGAGGGCAAGATGAAGCAGGAGGTGGGCCAGAAATCGGGCGACCAGGGTCTCAAGAGCGAGGGCATTGTCAAGGAGACTCTCGGCAAGACGCAGCAACTCTAAAGGCCAACTGCTCCCCCTTCCCCTCTCACACACTGTCAGCATCCTATCCCCTTTGTTTTCCCTTTGTACATACGAAATTATTCTCCTCCCAGTTAATCTTTTGGACGGCGGGAGGGCAGCAGCGAGGCGCATCGCATGGTTGAAAAAATAATACTGTTCTCATTCGAGTTCACTCAGAGCATGTCGACAATGGCGGGCAACTGCCGGCGATTCTGGCAGCTCAAATCAATGGTCATCCGCTGTGGCGTTGACTTGAGAACCGGCTTGAGGAGACGGTCACGGATCGACGTGCGCTCGCCCTTGGACAGGCCCTTGAATTCGGCCGCAGTCAAGCCCAGAAGGCGCACCAGGAACTCGTCCGAAAAGATGAACTCGGCACGCTTCATGCCGTCGTCGGTCACGGCCACGTGCAGCTCCAGGATACCCTGCTCGTACTCGAGTTTGCCCAGCAGCGACTCGACAGCAATCTGTTTTTTTTTTTTTGAACAGTTTACAGATAAATATCAACAAATAATATCCATACCGACATGTTGACGCGCTCGTGCCCGGGCAAGACGAGATCGGCCAGGCGAGCGACATACCGTAGCGCTGTGGTGGCGGTCGCTGATGCGGTGGCGGCGGCAGGAGGCTCGTTGGAAAGGCGTGGCCTTTTGGCGTCGTTGGCCAGGGCTGTGCGCTCGACATCTTCGAGGACGTCCAACGGGAGATCGATCATGTCGTCGTTGTTGTCATCTGGGCCCACGTCGTCAAAGTCCATCTCTTCGTGCACGGGGGCGGGTTGCGGGGGCGGCAGGATGACACGTGTAAGCGCCGCCGCGGCGTGCGAAGCCGAGGAGGAGCTTGAGCTAAATTGCCGTTGGTTTTGCTGGGGGTACTGTTGCCGTGCTTGCTGAGGCCGCGACGAGGCCGCAGAGGGAACCTCGGCAAAGTCGTCGTCGAGATCGTCGCCGTTAAACATCTCGGCAATCAGGTCGTCGTCAAGGTACTGCGTGTCGTCGTCGTCGTCTTCGTATGCGTCGTTGTTCATGGGCACGGCGGCCGCTGTAGTCGCGCGTTGTTGTTGCTGTTGCCTTGCTACCGTGGCCACCACCTCTGCGGGCGCAGGTTCAGGCTTTGTCGAGGACGAGAGCGGCTTGGGTGGCGGTACGTGCTCGTCCAGTTTGAGTGCCTTGCGCAGCGACTTGGCCAGATCGTTGCGGTCCTCGTAGCCCTCTACGGATCCGCCCGCGATCGTCACGCACTCTGGCCGCAGCAGCAGTTTGCCCCGCAGAACATCCACTTGCTTGATAATGAGCTGTTGTGCGTTGTTACTATTACGTGCAAGCCTTGTTACTGTACCTTGGATCCAGCGGTAATGTCCTTGAACGCGTCAATGGTCTTGTACTCGATCGCAACGGCCCTGGTCGTGCCGTCCGTCACCTCGAGGCGCACCATCTAATCCCCCCTCCCACACACACACACACACACACACACCGCCGCAAGCCGATTAATCGGGCACAGGCAGCACGAAGACTGTACGTACACGGCTGGCGACGCCCCATGTGGCCTTCTTCTTGCTCTTTCCTGCACCACCACCACCAGAAGCACTTCCCTTTGCGGCCGCTGCAAACAGGTCCATGTCGCCGTCGTCGTCGTCTGCTGTTGCTGCCGCTGCCGCTGCTGCATCCGCGTCGGCCACACTGCCCTCGACCTGCTCCAGCTGTGCGAGCAAGGCCGAGCCGATGTCGCGCGCCTGCTCGACCTGCACCATCACGGGCCCCGCGATCTGCGCCTTGTGCATCGTCCCAACGTTGGTCGGCAGCCGCCCCGTGCTCACCGCGTTGAAGTCGGCCTTGAGCAGCCGGTCGTACACGGGCTGCCGTGCGGTCGCGGCCGACACGCCCGTTGGCGCCAGAACGGACCGCACACTCGCCTCGAGCCACGCCGGCTTGACAACAGCACCTGTGCGACGTGTACGTGCCAACTAAGCAAGCAAGCCACACCGGGGGGGAGAAGGGCTACCTACCTTGTGTCTGCAGCCACGCCGCCACGCCCTTGACGGCCACGTCCATTCTTGGCCGAGTCGCGCAACTCAGGAATTGAAATCCCCACATTTTTTTTTTTTTTTTTGTGGGTTTCACGATTTCCTTTCTTTCTTTCCGATGTGCCTTCCTTTCGGCTGCGTGCATGTTCCCGCCAATGGATGTCATTATCGGTTAAAGAAAAAAGAAATCATGATTATTAGCACAGTTGTGTTTTTTCTAATGTTGCTCGACAGCAACCTCGACAGAAGCATCGGCGGTCACAGGAAAGAGGGATGTGCGCAGTTGATCGTTTTTGGGCGTGCTATTCTCGTCTCCAACGACGACGGGCTCCTGCTGCTGCTTGGGTGTCGTGACCGCGGCAGCAATCTGGCACACATCAAAGGCCGAGGGCGACGATGTTACTGACGGCACGAATGCCAGTTTCGCGTTTGTGGCCGTGGGAGTCATGGGCACCTTCTTGATGCCCGAGGCAAGTGGCGTGCCCTTTGGCGTCCTGTAATAAAAAATAATAATCAGCTGCAAGTCAAATTAAAAAATAAAACAGAACAAGTACATTTCATCGTCCGAGCGAGGGGTGTTGGGAGCGGATACGTGGGAGGACGAGGAACCAGCCACGCCACTGCCACTGGGTGACATTGGCATTGATTGCCTAAACTTGTTGAGAAGGGCATTGTGGATGTAGTCTTCTTGGGACGCTGCATCAATAATAAAAATTAGTACTCATGAACAACCACATGGAAAGAAACGTACCAACAACACCGCGATGGCTGCGCTTCTTGCGGGCGGGGGTACCGCCAGGCGAGCGCTGGACCTTGGTCTTGCGGAGGACGGGTGTATTTCCAGAGCTAATAATCTGTTTTGTAAACAAAAAATAAAAAAAAATTAGTACTAGGGCGTGCATGCGGCTTACGGTACCGAGGCAACCGATGAGTACTCGCCAGTGGCAAGTTGGCTTCGGCGGTCGCCAGCCTTGGGCGTTGAGAGGCCCGTGTTGCCGGCCGCGATCGCCTGGAGGGCAGCTGCGAGTGCGGCCGCGGGCGTGAGTTCGGCCTCGGGCAGGGTCTCTGTGACGGGCGTGGAGAGGCTGCTCTTGTTGTCGCCGCCGCCGACGTTGGTCTTGATACGGGCCGTAAACTCAAACGTGGGCACCAGTGGTGGTGGTGGTGGCGGCGGCGGCGGCGGCGGTGGGGGAGGTGCAGCAGCAGATGGGACAACGGCAGCGGGGGTGTCGTCGACCGTGGCGTGGACGGCATGAGCTGAGAAGGAAATGGGGGCGGGGGCGGGGGCCATCTTGGCACAGAACGACTCGAACGTGGCGTTGGTGCTGGCACGGGGCAGCTGGTTGTAGTGGAGGAAAGCAGGCAAGAGGGCCTGGAGATCGCTCACCTTTTTATAGACGTTACCGTACGACTCGTCGGCGGCAAACATGCTTCCGAAGCAGCCCTGCTGCTTCTCGGGCGCGGGGAACTTCTTGAGCACGTCCAGCAGGAGGTTGGTCATCTCGGCAAGGTGCAGTGCGTTGACTCCCTCGATCTCGCGGTTCGCCTGGAGGGACTTGTTGCTCGACTTGGACCGTGCTGCTTTCTTGCGTTGCTGCTGCCGCTGGACGTCAGAGGGCGCCGTGTTGGTGGAACCCAGCAGGGGCGTGCGCTCGCCGTCTGCTGACATTTGTTGCTGTAACGGTTTTTTTTTTGAAAGTGGAAAGCGTAACCGTCAGTTTTTGCCAGGCGTGTTCTCTACTAAATTTTCTTTTCTAAGCCAGTCTATCTCTGACCGGGAAGGCGTAGTTGGGCTTTAAGGACCTTTTCGACGACCTGTTCATTGAAGAATTAACACAACGTAGTTTTGCAATGAACTCGTACGCGAAAGGTCAGCGATGTCCTGGTCGTCCTTGTGAGCGTGCTTCCAAGGGCGTCCGAGGAGGGATCGAGATTGGCGATGGCCTCGGTTAATGTGTCGGTGGTGCGCTCGTCGATCCCGTGCCTAGTTTATTGTTTTTGTTGGCAAAGGTAACAGATAAAAAAAAAGGAATTACATGTAGTCTTTGTACAGCGATTCCTGGAGGACGATGAGGCTGCGGGGTTTGAGAAGCAAGGAAAACTCGGGTTGCAGGGACCTTGGCGACGTGGTGGAGGTGGCGGCGGAATCACCCGCTGCAGATTCGGTGGCGTCATCATTTGCCTTGTAAAACTCGAGCAGCGTATGCGTTCCCAAAGAGATTGTTGCGACCGTTGGGTAATACAGCGGCCCATCTTTGTGCGGCTGCAATGGGGAGGCGATTAAGATTGGGCTGCTTTCAATATGGCACTACCATGATGCCTTGGCCCGCCAAATACTCGTTGATCAGACAGTGATTGGGCGCCTTGATTGCCGCGGCCTCGAAATGCCCCAGTGCGCCGATGCGTCTGCTGTACTTTGTCAGCCACTGCGGCATCTCCTCTGCGATCATGCCCTTGGGGTGCGGTATTCCTCCTGTCGACGGGCGATCAGTACTATTTTCTCTCTCTCGGGGGAAACGTACCCCACTGTTGCAGGCGCCGATTGAGCAGCGTCTTCCATTTCGGCTTGGGCGCTCCCGCCACGGACGCGAGCAACTCGGCCTCCTCCTCGACGGTGATGAAATCGGGGTAGTAGAACGCGACGGGCGCGCCGTTTGTTCTCGCCAAATCGACCCTCTGTTTGTCCATTGTCTGTGGGGGACACTTTACAAAATGGCCGACACGGCTAATGCGCTGGCGGACAACGCGGCGGCCGCCGATGGCGCCAAGTCTCACAAGCACCACAAGAAGGACAAGAAGGACAAGAAGGACAAGAAGCACAAAAAGCACAGCAGCAATAAGGACAAGGACAGGAAGAAAAAGGACAAGAAGGCGAAAAAGAGCGAGGGAAGCGACGATGGGAGCAGCAGTGACAGCGACAGCGATGGTGCTGGCGAGGCTCAGGGCGGTGCATTCAGCTCGTCAATGTTCCAGGAAAAGGGCCCCTCGTCGGCGATGGCTGCACCGCTGCCCCTGGTCGCGTCCTCGATGCGCGAGGGCTGGATGGCCCGCGAGGAGGAAGAGGTGGCCCCGTGGATGATGGCCGCACCGTCGCCGGCTGCCGAGCAGAAGCGCAAGGAGAAGGAGGAGGAGGAGAAGAGGAAGCGCGACGAGCCGACCGTGTTTGCCAACGAGCTCAACCCGCACCTGCGAACGCCCTCGGGCGCCTCTACGCCCGCGGCTACGGCAGCATCGACCCCGGTGAACGTGGGCGACAGCGGGCGGGCATGGAGGATCAAGAAGCTGCAGCGTGCCCAGCAGCAGGCCGCCGAGGAGAAAAAGTCACTCGAAGACTACTGGGTTGAGCGCAACGGAAGCCTCGACAGCTTGCACGCGATCCAGGACGAACTGGAAAAGGACCGCTCGCGAGGGTCAAGCAACAACAGTGCCGGCAATAATGGCAGAGACCGCGACCGCGACCGCGATCGCCGTCCAGATTCTCGATCTGTCACGCCGAGGTACCGTCCTTTCGTTTATTTTATTTTTATTTTTATTTTTATTTTTTTTTTTTTGGTGGGGTAATAGTCGCGACTACCTCGCATCAGGCCGCAGCAAGATGCTCATCCCCAAGGACAGCGACGAGGCCCAAGAGGCCGCACTGATGCCCCCGCCCGTGACGCCCAAGCCGTCCAGCATCCCGAGCCTGTTTGCGCCGTCTCCGCAGCCGGCATTTGACGAGGGAGGCGAGCCGTACACGCCCCTCGTGGTGGATGCAGCAGCACCAAAGGCCGACCTCAACAAGCTCTCGGCCAAGTTGCTGCGCGCCGAAATGCAGGGCAATGCTGCCCTCGTGGCCGATCTCAAGCGACAAATCGAGGAGGCAAAGGCTGCCGAGTCGCGAACCCCATCGTCTTCCGCGTCTGCCAAGAAGAATCAACCCGAAGTGGTTGTTATCCACGGGCTCGATCAGTACGGACGGCCCCAGCTCATCCCTGACAAACCCTCCAAGGGCGACGACGCAGACTACGACGGCAGGCGGGGGAAGAAGCGGCCCAAGCTGGAGACGCACGACGCCGAGGGCAACCGAGTGCGCTACTTTAAAGACGACGACTCGTCCACCCTCGACGACCTTGTCCGCAAGGAAAAGCTCTCGGCCGGTCGCAACGACATGAATGACCAGTACGCGGAGCAGATCATGCGCAACGAGCGATTCCAGGTACGAAAATGAAAATAAAACCCGACTGACCCCCACACTGTTTAGGACAACCTCGATTATATGGACGAAATGAGCGACCAGCTGGCTGACAAGAAGCAAAACAAGTGGGACAACAACAAGCAGGCCCAGCGAGCACGCGAGGAGGCCATCCGCAATCAGCAAAAGTTTAGCAAGCAGCTGACCGAATGCCCATTTTGCCCGGATTCGCCCAACGTCCTGAAGCACCTCATCATCGCCTCGGGCGTGCGCACCTACCTTGCCTTGCCCCAGCGCGGCATCCTCGCTCCTGGGCACTGTTTCATTGTTCCCATGGCGCACGTCAACTCGACCCTCCAGGCCGACGAGGACGTGTGGTCCGAGATGAGGGTATTGTTTTTTGAATTATTCTTCTTCATCTTTGACGCCCCCCCTTTTTTCCCCTTTTTCTTTTCTTTTGGTAGAACTTTAAAAAGTGCCTGATCAAGATGTTTGGCAACATGAAGAAAAAGCACGGCGTCATCTTTATGGAGATGGCCACCGAGTTCCGCAAGAACAAGCACGTGGTGATCGAGGTCGTTCCCATGCCGATCGAAAAGCACGACGAGACGCCCATCTACTTTAAAAAGGCCATCCTGGACTCGGACGAGATGTGGGCGCAAAACACCAAGCTGGTTGACACGACCGGCAAGGGCCTGCGCCGCTCCATCCCCCCTCGCTTCCCGTTCTTCCACGTTGAGTTTGGCCTCGACACGGGCTTTGCGCACGTCATCGAGGACGAGGAAAAGTTCCCCCGCCACTTTGGCAAGGAGGTCGCGGGCGGCATGCTCGAAGTCTTCCCGGATGCGTGGCTCAAACCCAAGAAACAGTCGTTTGACGAGGAGAACCGACGTGTGCAGGAGTTCAAGCGCAACTGGGCGCCCTACGACTGGACCAAGCAACTGGACGAGGCGGCGGCGTCATCTGCAGCCTCGACGTCCAACTAATCAAAAACATGGAATGAAAAAAAGTGTAATATATAGCTACGGCAGGGCGATCCTATCCTCAGGAAATCCTAGAAAGAGAGGCTTTGACATTCTCAGCGAGCTTGACGCTCTTAGCGGCCTCGGTGAGCGAAGCCCCAGAGGCCGGGAGGGCGGGCTGGGCGTTAGTTTGGGCGGCGGTGTCGAGCACGATGAACTTGATTTGGTTGGTGTCGCCGGTGCTGTCCTTGGGCGTGTTGATGTTGCCGTCCTTGCTCACAAAATGCAGCCTCGATGTCTTATTTTAATAAATTTATTTTAATATTACTTAGAAAGAGTAGGCCAAAACGACATACTTGGATGAACGACGTTTCCGTTGTGCTCGCACTGCCAAGCTGAACGTAGGCGTCAATGCGCGACTGCGTGGGCTCCACCGTCTTGCCGCCGGCTGCCGACTGCGACTGCTTTTTAGCTTTGAGACCCACCGTGCCGGGGTGCATTTTGCTCTTGGCGGCGATGAGGAAGGCGGTGATGTCCTTGTGGCCCTCCAGCGGCAGGATAAACTCGTTGTACTGGAGGACTGTGTACCACGCTGCGAGGCGGCCAAAACGCGTGTTGCAGTGGTGAGGGATTTCGAGGGTCTCGATGGCACTAAACTTGCTGTCGGCTGTGGCGATGGAGATCTCCAGGGCAGAGTAAGTCGGCCACGGGATGGTCGTGACAAGGTCCTGCTGTGCATAGTATGAAAACACCTTGAAGATGGCCGACGTCTCTGGCACGATCTCTGCCGGGTCATAGTAGATGAAAAAGTGGTCGACGCCTTGGAGAGCGTGGTACTCGATCCACTCGACCATGTGGAGGAACGGCAGCTCCGTCCCCGCCTTGAACGATGTCAAGTCCACCGAGACAATGAGGTTGTAGAGGGGCGCGCTGCTCGGCTGAGGGCCGGCGGCCGTGGTCATGCTCGATGCGGCAAACAGCGGCACCGCGGCGGGGACTTGCAGCTCGGCACGCTTGGCAGGCGAGCAACGGAACGGGTGAGGGGAGAGAAGGTGCCATTCGGACGCGATGACCTCGTTTCTGAACGGGGGCACTGCACACACACACACACACAAAAAAAAAGGATCAGCCGTCACACCAAAAGACCCGACCCACCAAAGCGGACGCTGACTTCGCCGCCCTCGTCGATGATCTCCTTTGCTGCGAGCGGCACCCTGCACGTCCGCGTGAACGACCGGTACGCGTCGTCGACCGAGTCGCGCGAGGACGTCGATATCTCCCCCGTGCTAAACACGCACCAGAACGAGTACACGGCGAGCGTGTGCTTGGTCTTGTCAAAGATCGACCCGGTCAGCACCACCCAGTCGTGCGACACGTCCAGGAACAGGTCGTGCGCAGGCAGCATCCACTCGTTGACCGACGACAGGGACAGCAGTCGTCGCCCCAACGGTGCCACTGTCCACTCTGCCGCCCCTCCTGCTGCTGCTGATTCTACTGCTCCTCCCGCTTCTGGCCTTGGGCACGCCACCGGCCACGGCTGCGAGGCAGCAGACGACGCGGTCAATGCAGCAAGGCAAAGCATGCCGAGCAACAATCCGAGCAAGGCCATGGCAAATTTGGAGTGCTTGTCCCAGCATCTCAGCGTCGTCGTCGTCGACTCGTCGTGCTTCGAGGCTCGTTGAAACAGCGGACCTTCTCCACCAGGAACGAAAGGGGCTTGACTTGATGTGTATGTCCCCACGCTGCCTTGTTTTTTTTGGTTTGTTCTGTTGGTTGCTGAACCCCCCTTGCTCTTGTTCCCTTTATCGCCTTTGTGCCGCCACGTGCTCCCATTTGCGTTTTCTTTTTTTTTTCACGCACTCGCCCGCCCGCTTCGAATTGTCGCCACAGCCACGTCTATTGCTGCTGCTGCGGTCACGTACGTCCACGCTGCTGGCCTCCAGCTGCTATTTTTTTTTCTTTCTTTTACTTATGCACCTCTTTTTTCACAGCGAGACCATTGGACATGTCGCTCTCAATGGCGTCAACGGCGGCCACCTCGAGGCCTCAAAGGATATCGGTAACGCACGGGCAATCCCGACCAAGGCGGCAGACTAACTTTGCTGGCTGCACAGACTCTCTCGTCAACCGCGAAGAGGTGACGAGTGTGCACATTGACGAGGAGAGCCTCGAAAAGTCAAAGGTCAAGGTGCTCAAGGGCCTGCGCGAGGCCGGCATCGAGGTCACCGAGGTGCACGACGGCAAGGACGTCACACACCACCTGCGGGAAAAGGTCTCTGCCGGATACGAGACCGCGTTCTACATCCTCGACGTCGACGTCATCCTGCGCAAGTACAAGCAGTGGCGCCAACTGCTCCCTCGTGTCAACATTCGCTATGGTACCTTCATACTGCGTGCAATAACGCTAGAAAATATTACTACGTAGCCATCAAGTGCAGCCCCGATCCCGTCCTGCTCAAGACCCTCAGCGTCCTTGGAACGGGCTTCGACGTCGCCAGCCAGGCCGAGATCCAGCTCGCCCTCAACCTCGGCACCAACCCGGACAAGATCATCTATGCCAACCCGTGCAAGCCCAACTGTATCGTCGCCGTTGTCGCTGCTGTTGTTTTCTTGGCTGACTCTCGCCCTACTTTTTGTTTTAGCGCACATTGCTTTCTCCAAGAGCGTCAACGTAAAGCAGATGACCTTTGACAACGATGCCGAGCTGTACAAGATCCAGAAGATCTTCCCTGAGGCCGAGCTTGTTCTCCGCATCCTCCCGCCCAACAACCAAGCGGCCGTGTGCAACTTTGGCTCCAAGTTTGGCGCATACTTTAGCGACTGCAAGGCCCTCGCCAAGCTCGCCAAGGAGCTCGGCCTCAAGATTGTCGGCGTGAGCTTCCACGTCGGCTCGGGCTGCTTCACCCTGACCGCTTACGAGCAGGCCGTGCGCCAAGCCCGCGCCGTCTTTGACGAGTGCATCAAGGAGGGTCACGAGATGACGGTTCTCGACATTGGAGGTACGGAAAATGTCTGGCAACAAGGAAACCCTCATCAATACAATCTGTAGGCGGCTTCCCCGGCAACGAAGAGGGCCCGCTCGGATTCAGCGCAATCGCCAACTGCCTCGGGCCATTGGTCGACGAGCTCTTCCCAGCATCGGTCGAGATCATCGCTGAGCCCGGTCGCTACTTTGCGGCCGAGTGCATGACGCTCGCGTCCAACATCGTCTCGCGCCGCGTAAAGCACAGCTATATCAACGAGAAGGGCGACGAGGTCGAGACCACCCCCTCGTTCATGTACTATATTTCGGACGGCCTCTACGGCTCCATGAACATGATCTTCTATGACCACGCCAAGCCAGAGCCCAAGGTGCTCTTCAAGCAGCCCTCTGCTGCAGACGACGAGAGCAAGACGCACGCCAGCACTGTTTTCGGTCCCACGTGCGACTCGATCGACTGCATCATCACCGACCACCCTCTCCCCGAGCTTCAGGTGGGCGACTGGGTCTTTTTTGCCAATATGGGCGCGTATTCCAAGGCCGCCGGGAGCCAGTTCAATGGCTTTGACCTTCCCAAGTACGTATCGAGTAATTATTATTTTTAAAATGTTTCTTATTTTTATTTTTTTCCCCTTCACAGGGTCTTCTACATTTGCTCTCACTAATTCTTCTGCAGGGTGGGCCCTCTCGATAGTAGTTTTTTTTTTCCTCAAAATTTTCAAAAATTGTACACCTGAGCACGTCGTTGTTAAAAAAAAAGAAGCACCAATATTTTTCACATCACGACACATCCGCCAGCAGATGGTTCGTTGGCGTCCCTCTTGACGGGAACGGTGGCACCAGGGTCGCGGTTGTGGCGCGGGTGCAGGTAGTTTGGAGTGAGCAGGGTCAGCTTGACCTCGGTGCCGGCCGCACCCTTGAGCATCTCGACGATCTGGGACTGGGTCGTGGCGCTGCGAATGGACTGGTCGTTGATGGCGATGATTCGGTCATTGGGACGCACCAGGCCCGACAGATGTGCGATCCCGTTGGGCACGATCTCGTCGACGAACGCGCCCTCGGCGTTGGTGTAGACGCTCATGCCGAGGCCGGCCTCGCTGCGCACCAGCGGCACGTTCTCCACGAGGAACTCGGTCAGGACGTTGATGGCCGACTGCCGGCGGTACTGGCCAAAGTTGTCGTACGAACGCACGAGCACCGACAGGGTTGCCTCGACGTCGTCGGGCAGCTCCGTGAGCAGCTTGATCTTCTCGGCGTCGGGCAGGCCGACGACCTTTGCGCCGTTGACGAGGACGATCCAGTCATCGATGCGCCTACGTCGGTAAAAAAGGGTCAGCCCCTGACAGCCAGCGTCAGTCCAGACAGTACCATTCGCCCGTTGTGATCGCAGGGCCGCCCGGAACAACATCCGTCACACGCAGCCCCTGGTCGTGTGGCATGACGTGCAGGCCCAGCCCAAAGTCCTGTCGCTTGAGCAGCTTGCGGTCGACGTACTGCCACTCGGTGATCTGTTGTGTGTTTTTTCAGGCTTGGCAAGCGAAAAGGTGCCCGAAATACACACCAATTTGCTGAAGCGATGATTGCCCGTTGTGCCACGTCTTGCCAGCGGCGATGCTGACGTGGCCGACACAGGCGTAGCGGTCGATTCCGTCTTCTCCTCCTCCCCCGTCTCCTCTTGCACTTGGACCACGGCGGCGTCACTGCTGGCTGCCTTGCTCGTGTCCACGTTGTTGTCCAGCGGCACGGGCGACTGGGGCTCCTCCTCCCCCCCGATGGACTCGCTGCTCTTGGTGGCACCACCACCAGCCGAGGACTTGAGAGAGGAAGCGACAGACGTGGTGGACGCAGGAGCATCGTCGCCACCCATCGGGACGACGGCCACTTCGGCGAGCGGGACTGCCGTCTCGACAGCCATGGTAGCAGCACTCTGGGTAAAATGGTGTGCCTTCGGAGGCCATATTTTGCAGGAGTGCAAGGCCCGGCTGGAGGATGGACTCGATGATGAAGGACCTCGACGCGGCTGCGGCCAAGGCCGTGGACGAGCTCGATCGCGAGCTGCTGCGCCCGCGCCAGCTCAAGGGGTTCAAGTGCTGCATCGACTGCGCGTCACAGAAGGCGCCCTCGCACCAGGAGACGCAAGAGTGTTACCAGAAGTGCACGGCCGATGCCGAGCGTGCGACGGCCGTCGTGTCCAACGAGATGGCTGCGCTGATGGTAGCCTGTTCTTTTTTCCTCCTTCCAATCATGCACGTGTCCTAAACGTCAAATTGCCACAGAAAACGTTTGACGGATGTGTGTCCCAATGTCAGCAAGAGGCGTACGACGGACTGCGCTCGGAGGGACCCCGACCGGCCCAGGCCTCGATCGACAAGGCACAGGACGTGTTCAATGGGTGTGCGGGCACGTGCATTCAAAAGAGCCTCGCAAAGCTCACGACTCTGCGTCAACGCGTTGTGACGCAGCTGTAAAAAGAATTAACTGAAAGGGGAAAAAGCATGCATTGTCGCAAGCCACAAACGGGACCCTCCTTCCCTCCCTTTCATTCTCTAACGCATTGTACATACACACCTTGCCAAATTGACTCCTGCATCCTTGAGAAACAAAAAACAAAGACAAAAAAAAAAAAAAAACTCTATTTTTTTCCTGCGGCGTCCGCCTTGGGCTTGGGCGGTGGGCGCCTCTTGGCCTTCTTGGGTCCGAGGAAGTCGGGGGCTCCGGGCGTCAGGTACGTGGGTTTCTGGTCGTAATTTTATGTGTTAAAAAACCACCCCAAAATGCCCATTTTATTTTATCTACCTTTTCATCTGGCCGGGTGTCCTTCTTGAGGTTCTTTTGACGAGAGCGTGTTCGTCGCTTGGCGCCGGGTCGCTTCCATTTCGGCAAATAAGCGCGCTTTGTGCCTTCCTCGCCGCCGTCGTTAGCCGATGTCTTTTCTTCTTCCTCGTCTGCGTCCTCTTTGTCCGCAGCTGCAGCAGCTGACGCAGCCTCCTGGGCAGTCACCGGGATGAGAGGCTTGGACAGATCCAGCGTTTGAACACGGATGCGAGATGACTCGGCGCCTGCAGCTGCGCCGTCCTCTTGTGCCACATCATCCTTGTCGTCCCCGTCCCAATTGCTCGCCCAGACGTCGTCGCTCTCGTCCTCCTTTGCCTTCTCTTGTTCCTTCTCTTGTTCCTTCTCCTTCTTGGCGGGCGCCGCAGCAGCCGTCTTTGCAGCCTTCTTGGGCTTGGCTGCAGCAGTCGTTCCTGCGGCCTTGCCGACCACGACGTTTGCGCGGCTGTCCTGGTCCTCCTCCTCCTTTTGCTTGCGCTGCCTCGCCTCCTCGATCCACTTGGCCTTCTTGGCGTCCTTGCCATCGGATGGCGCTGACGACGACGCCGCCGCCGCAAAGTTGCGCTTGTTGGTTCGGTCGATCTGCGACTTGAGGTTGGCCTCCAGGGCGACGGGCTTCCTCACCGGCTTGGCAGACGGCAACGACGGCGACGGCGCCGCCACCCCGGGCACAAGACCGGCCACCGTCGCTCGCGCCATGCGCGCGTTGGCCGACAGCGTGGCCTCCAAGTCACTCAGCCCTGGGGACGACACTTTCGGAGCGGGCATGTTTAAACTTTGGCGACAAAGTGTACTACCCAGAACGATTGCCAGCATGAGCCAGGAAGGAAAGCGTGCGTTTTCGGCGGTGGAGCTGGAGGCTGCGGCTGCGGGAGAGCTGGAGCAGGTCAAGCAGGAGGAGGTGGAGCCGGCGGCTAAAGTGTAGCGCGTTTTTCTTTCGCAGTGGTTGGTGCTAAAGCGGCCGAAAACAGGGCCAAGATCGAAGACGAGACCGGCATGGACCACGCGGTGGCTGCGTCCTCGTCCTCGTCCTCGTCCTCGTCGTCCTCGGCGGCGCCTGCTTTGTTCACCGGACCGATGGCTCAGCCGCAGGGTGTGAAGAAGGAGGACGAGGACGACGGCGAGAGCGTGACCATTGGCGGCGTCGGTGTGCAAAAGAAGAAGGTGGCCCTGCGATTGGCCTATGTCGGCAAGGCGTACATGGGCATGCAGATGTACGTCACGAACGTCCCTTGCCCCCCGCTCTGTTTCTAACCGTTTGCTTAGCAATCCGGGGGCCAAGACGATCGAGGCCGAGCTGCAAAAGTCCATGATTGAGGCCGGGGCCATCTCCGAGGCCAATGCGGACAAGTTGACCAAGGTGTCGTTTGTGCGAGCGGCGCGCACCGACAAGGGCGTGCACGCCGCCGGCCAGATCGTCTCGTTCAAGATGCTCATGCAGCCCAACATTATCGACCGGATCAACGAGAAGCTGCCCAGCGACATCCGTGCCATGGGCTATTGTCGTGTCGTGGGCGGGTTCAACGCCAAGAACGACTGCTACTGCCGCGTCTACGAGTACTTTATGCCCACGTTCATGTTCATGCCTGGCAACGCCAACCCGTACTTTGACACAAAGCACCCAAAGCTGTTCCCGGAGGCGGCCAAGAACTACAAGGACGCCCTCGCGGCCCTCGCGGCGGCCTCGGCAGCGCCGGCAGCATCCGCAGAAGGGACGGCATCAGAAGAGCCCGGGGCAGCAGCGGCAGCAGATCCAGCACCAGCGCCCCAGCACCAAAACAAGAAGAAGAAGAAGGGAGGGAATGACGACGAGGAGGGCGAGGGCGAGGAGGTACCAGAGGTCTTCAGCCCAGAGCTCGTCCAGAGCCAGAAGCTGGCCAAGGTCTTTGACACGCTGCGCTCTGCAGCCGACGTGGAGAAGGAAAAGGTACACTACAAAGTAGCAACGTGTACTAAACGACTTGCAGCTTGCACGGCAACAGTTCCGCATGTCGCCCGAGCAGCTGGCCAAGCTTCAGCGCATCCTCGATTTGTACCAGGGCACGCACAACTACCACAACTACACGAGCGGCAAGCGCTTTGAGGAGGAGTCGGCCAAGCGCTTCATGATGTGGTTCAAGGCCTCGCCCGTGCAGGTCTTTGACGGCATCGAGTGGATCGCCCTTCGTGTCCAAGGCCAGAGCTTTATGCTGCACCAGATTCGAAAGATGGTCGGTACGTGTCGTTTTTCGTGATGAAATAATTTTCGTGGCTGACGGCTTTTTTGTTTTGTGTGTGTGCCTGCGCAGGAATGGCCATCGGCGTCATGCGCACAGGCGGCGACGAAAAGATCGTCATCCCGCGGACGTTTGAGCGTGGCCGCGTCAACATCCCCCGCGCGCCTGGTGCGGGCCTGTTCCTGGACGAGATCAAGTTTGACGGGTACAACCGCAAGCTTCAAAAGCTGGGCAACCCGCAGCCGCCGATCGCCTGGGACTCTATCCAGCCAGAGATCGACGCGTTCAAGCGCGACCACATCTACCGCTCGATCATCGAGGACGGTAATCAAGGCGCCTTCCTCGAGTTCCTCATGTGCATCGACTTTTTCGACGAGTCGCTCAAGCATCTCCGCAAGCAGGCCAGCGTGGCGGACGCAGAGGACGCCACCGGTGCTCAGGCCAGTGGTGCTGCCCCACCGCCGCCGGCTGAGGCAGCAACAGCATAGCAACCGTGTAAAATGGCAAAACATCAATCACTGAAAAAGGAAAGCTGAAGCGCACGTTTTTTTCGTTGGGCGCGCTCCCTGCGTGAAACGGCCCAATGATTTTGCTGAGAACGTGGAGATGGCATGTGCCCGCCGGTTCGCTCGTGTTTTCCCGTCTCTCCCTCTCTTTGTGTTTTCTCGTTCTCTCGTTCACTCGCGCTCTCTCCCCGTCTCTCTGTCCCTCTCCTGCCTTGGCCCCCCGCAGTTCTGCGGCCGCCTATTTCGGGATAATAGAAGAAGGACGAGTTGGTCGCGTCGTCGTATTTATGTTTACGCCGGCCATGTCGTCTTTGGTGGGTGTGTTCTGCCTGCTGCGCGTGCTGGCGTGCTTGGCCGGCAGGGGGCCTGTGTGTGGCTGTCTGTGTGTGTTTGTCTGTGTGCGTGCGTGTTGAACAATCAAGACCCCCCAAGGAGAAGGGGGGATCCCAATTTGGCACACAAGAAGCCAGAGGTGGTTTTCCCTTGGAACCTGCCCCCCTGTGCATGTTCAGTTGGTACTGACCTGTGTTCTCCCAGCAGCCCCACACAGTCGCCACCCTTTTGTGTGCATGGCAGCGCTGCCCGTCGACGTCCGGCGCCAGCTCACCGACCTGGCCGACGAGCTGGCCAATGACGAGATCACCGTCAAAGGGTACCGCAAGAAGCGCAGCAAGGCCCTGGCCAAGTACGCGGGCGAGGAGGCCTACGACGAGGACGGTAACGCCCCCCCCACCCCCAAGGCAAGGTGTCCTTTTGTCTAAACGCAACGCGACGCTAAAACAGACAACCTGCTCGAGGCGGTCGCGGTCGTCGACCACGTTGCCCAGTCCAACAACGAGCTCATGTTCCTCAAGGGCGACATGATCACGGTCCTGGCAAGGGTCACGCCCGACACGCTCAAGGGCGAGTGCCAGGGCTTTGTGGGGCACGTCGCTGCCGCCTCGCTCAGCTTTAAAAGCACGCCCAGCTGGCAGAACGGCTTCCTCAAACGGGGGTCCAACGGCGCAGGCTCCTCCTCGTCCTCCTCCTCCTCGCTGACAGGCATTGCAGCCACACCCGCCGCCACGGCTGCACTGGCAGTCCCGTCGGCACCAGAGGAGGCGGCCGCAGCCACCTCGGCGTCCGTCGGCAAGCCCAAGAAGCGGACGTCAACAAAGAGCGCCGCCGCGTCGTCCTCGTCGGAGAACGGTGCTGCTGCTGCTGACGGAGCGGATGCAACGGCCAAACCGAAAAAGTCCAGGTCGCTCAAGGCCGTAAAGGAGCCCTCGGGTGCGTCGCTTGTGAACGGATCGTCAACAGACGCAGCAACAAACGAGACAGCAACACCAGCCGCCGCACCCGCTGCAGACGCAGTAGTCGAGCGGAAACGGAGTGCGAAGACTGCGCCGCAGATGCTTCCACCGGGCATGTCCATCGCCACGTCCACCACGCCGATCACGCAGGGCACTTCGTCTGGGGCGTCGTCACCAACTCGGCCCAACGTCTCGCGGTCCTCCTCTATAAACATTATCACCACGCCGACGTCTGCCAAGCCGCTCGCGACGCCCACGTCGGTCTCTGGCTCGCCGATAACGAGCCACGCGATAAGGCCCTCTACATCTGCCGAAGACATCGACGTAAGGCCCCCCTGTTATTCAAGGCCTTTTTTATTCTGAAACACAAAAATAGTTTTCAAAGCATTCGCGCAACTCATCCGTGGACAAGAGCAGCTCTGCCGCTCCCAGTGAAAACGGTAGCCCCTCCCGAGCTGTGCTCACGCCACAGTCCTCTGGCTCCCGGCTGGCCGGGCTTCCTGCGTCAGTCGTGCCTCTACCAAAGAAAAT
>Ga0302233_10001032_pt1 | contig 20413 bp, 17 predicted proteins | sample II_Palsa_N3_1_FD_193516 | JGI IMG/M metagenome (GOLD analysis project Ga0302233, IMG submission 193516) | Peat permafrost microbial communities from Stordalen Mire near Abisko, Sweden - II_Palsa_N3_1 | ecosystem: Environmental > Terrestrial > Soil > Palsa > Peat permafrost | place: Sweden... | reverse complement strand
GGCTTGATGGCTGCCGGCGCCGTCGAGCACTCCGCGGTCGCACGCGGCATCGCCTGGCTGGTCGATCAACAACGCAGCGACGGGCTATGGCACGAGCCGCACTATACGGCGACAGGTTTCCCCAGAGTGTTTTACCTGCGCTACCACGGTTACTCCAAATACTTCCCCTTATGGGCGATGGCGCGCTACCGCAACCTGAAGCAACAAGGCAGCCGCAGCGTCGGCTTCGGGATGTAGGGTCGAATGCGCAACGCGACCCCAAACGGCCCGCCGGCAACGCACAGCATCGATGGCGTGATCGCGGTATGCGGCCTGGATTTCGAAGCTGAAATCGCGGCCGGTGCGGGTGTCGTGACCCTCTGCGGTGTCGGCTCGGACAGATTGGCGGCGCGGCTGGAAGCGCTGCTTGGCGACGGCTCGCGGGGTTGTCACGGCATCATCAGCTTCGGCACCGCAGGCGGCCTGGACCCGGCCTTGCCGGCGGGTGCTTGCGTGATTGCCGACGCAATCGTCACTCCGCATGGGCGTCTGCCCGTCGATGCCAACTGGCTTAACGCTTTACTCGCCTGCGTGCCGCAGGCCACGCAGGGAGCATTGGCCGGGGTCGACCAACCGCTCGCCGAGGTGGCCGATAAAACCCGCTTATGGCAAAGCAGCGGTGCACGGGCGGTCGATATGGAATCGCATCGCGCAGCCTTGATCGCACAACGCCATGGCTTGCCATTCGCGGCCTGCCGGGTGGTGGTCGATCCGGCAAACCGCAGCTTGCCGTCAAGCGCCACCGTCGGCTTGCGCGACGATGGGACAACCGCCATCCTGCCGATTCTGCTGGCTTTGGCAGCCCACCCCGGGCAACTGCCCGCATTGATTCAACTGGCCCGCGATGCGGGTGCGGCGAAACGTACGCTGCGTGAGGTTCGTGCACAAATGGGTGTGGCCTTCGCCATGCCTTCGGCTTAGTTATAACTCAGGAGCGGTATGCCTCACCTCACTCTCGAATACACAGGCAACTTGCCACAGTTCGATATAGAAAATGTTCTGCTGGAACTAAACAAAGCGCTTGTCGATTCCGGTCAGTTCGAGGAGATCGACATCAAGAGCCGGGCTGTTCGGCATGACACATTTGTTGTCGGCACATCCCTCAATAACCGGGGGTTTGTGCACGTTACGCTTGCCATCCTGAGTGGCCGGTCAGTGCAAATAAAAAGCGCACTGACAGAGAAGTTGTTGCACACGCTGAGGCAAGTCTACGAGACATCCGTCAACGTACACGTTCAACTTTGTGTCGAAGTTCGGGATATCGAGCGCGAGCCTTACGCGAAGGCCAGCATCGGCCAATAACCTTCGCCGATCGCGGCGATTTTTGATTCGCACTCCGACTCATGTTAATTGCGTATTGCGATTTATCTCGCGCACAAACCGATCTACAAAATGATGCTTGTCCCATTGGCGCGGATGAGACTCGACCCGCATGGCCCATTGGGGGTGACGATGGTGATGGTTGCCGGAGTATTGGGTGACTGGGTGCTTTTCGCGGTCGTGGAAACACCATTTATGACGCTTAGAGAAAGACTATTTCCCGGCGGAAAAATCAAGCCGGCAGTACCTGGTGTTTATAAATCCGACGCGATTTAAACTAAAACCGAGGCCAGCCGGGCTTCTAACATGCCGATGAAATCGAATGACCTTAAAGAGCGCCTGATCGCCATTGCACAGGAATCTTCTTGGCTCAAGCCGGCCCTCGTAGCTGTGCGTAGCTTGAATCTATCCTCTTGGTGTATCGGTGCCGGCGCGGTTCGCAATCTAGTGTGGGATTCGCTGCATCAGCTAGAAGTCCCGTCAAGCTTGTCTGACGTTGATGTTAGGTACTTTGACGCGTCTGATTGTTCGGGCGAACGCGACGCGCAGTTGCAGCGCCGTCTGACTGATGCCCTCGCCTCTACAACTCATCCTGTTCCAGCAGGTCCTGAATGCGTTTGGGGTAGTGATTCAGAAAGTCCCGGGTGATAGCGTAATGCTCAGTGTCTTCATACTTGACTTCGTAAATGCCCGTCGAGTCGAACTGAAGTATTTTTGCCCGCGGGTACGCTAACAGAATTGGGGAGTGCGTTGCGATGATGAGTTGGGACTCGTCTAGAACGAGCTGATGGATCGCAGACAGCGCAGCCAATTGGCGATTGGGCGACAGTGCTGCCTCCGGCTCATCCATAAGGTACAAGCCTTTACCGCGTAGCTTGTTCAAAAGCGTGGCCATAAACGACTCGCCATGCGAGCATTGATGCAGCGATGTGCCGCCATACCCTTCCAAGTAGCCGACCTCATCCATGTAAGTTGCAACATTGTAAAAGCTTTCAGCGCGAAGAAAATAGGCATCCGATGGCTTTCGAAAGCTCTTTTTCAGTCGCAACATTGCGTGCAGGGGGGACACCGTTTGTGCCGTACTGAATTGCACATTGAGCGTGCCACCTTCTGCCCCAAAGCCAAATGCGATGGCGATCGCTTCAAGGATAGTGGACTTACCAGAACCATTTTCTCCAACAAAAAATGTAACGTCTGGATGGAAGTCTATTGAGTCAAGCTGACGGACTGCCGGAATTGACAAAGGGAAGCAATCAAAATCCAGGTCGATGTCGTCTCGAAGTGAAATTTGCTGCAGATAAGGTTTCGGTTTCAGAGGCATAGCGATGTCCGGCAACACCAGTTCAATATTGTCAGAAATCTCTGAATATCTTGATTGGCTAGGGAACTACCCGTTCTGTGTGCGATCATAGCCCGGGCTGTGGGTAAGTATATATTGGCCTTGAGTCAATTCGGCTCGAAGCAGGTTCAATTCCGACCCGTATCGAATTTCCGGCATCGACGTGGGACACTTGCTCGATGAAGATCTCCGAACGGCAATCGAGCCCCCGATCCGCATCGCGTTGACTAGCCGGCCCGATAGCCGATTTGTCCTGTCCCCAAATTGCAAGTCAACGGTAGCGCAGGGCTACTCGTTAACGGAGAATAAGCCGCAACATGCCGGGGATATACAGTAACCCAAGCCGTCAATCCGTTCAGGCGCGCCGGATACATCTCTATTGTCCGCCGTTCCCTCGTGTACTTTTCTTGAAATATGCCTGAGTTCATCTTTATGTCAATTAGAAAGACCGGCTTAATCGCCGCAGCATTTGTTTATTGTGGGCTCAGCTGGGCAAATCCCGCGCATGCCGAAGGCCGCGTTATTGTGCTCGACTCGGGCGAAGCAGCACTGACCCTGATTGATAAAACGACCCATCAAGTGGTGGGCACGGAACCGACCGGCAAGGAGCCGCATCATTTGATGATCACGCCGGACGGCAAGTCTCTGATGGTGGCCAACTCGGTATCCAATGATCTGATGTTGCTCGATCCCCAAACCGGCAAGGTCCAGCGCCGGATCGAAGGCATCGAGGATCCGTATCAACTGGGTTTCTCGCCCGACCATAAGTGGTTCGTGACCGCCGCGCTGAGAATGGATCGGGTCGATATCTATCACTATGACGGACAGAATGTCACGCTGCTCAAGCATATTCCGCTTGAGAAAACACCCAGTCATTTGACCTTCGCCTCCGATAACCGCACCGTTTTCGTCACGCTGCAGGATTCCGGGGAACTGGCGGCAATCGATTTGCCGAGCCAGACCTTGCTCTGGAGAATGCATGTCGGCAATCAGCCCGCGGGGCTCTGGATGACACCGGGGGATCGCTATTTGTTGATCGGCATGACGGGCGAGGACGATGTCGCCGTGGTCGACTGGCACAAACAACAGATCGTCAAGAAAATCAAGACCGGCCGCGGCGCGCATAATTTCCGCAACCTCGACGACGGCGTCCATGTGGCCGTGACCAATCGCGTTGAAAGCACCATCAGTATTCTGGACTACAACGCACTGGATAAAGTCGGTGACATTACGGGTCTTCTGCCCGGACCGGACGATATGGAGTTGTCGTCGGACCGCCGCTATCTATGGGTGACGTTCCGTTTTGCCAAACACGTGGGGATCATCGACCTGACGACACGCAAGCTGATCGACACGATTGCGGTCGGCCGCTCGCCGCACGGTCTCTATTTCGACGACCACGCGCCGGTATTGGCACCCAACCCGGATTGAGTCCGGATTTTCACTTCACAATGACCTGTAAATCGCGAACTTTCCGATGATCCACGAAATCTTGGCGCAACTCGACAACGGTATTTCGGCGCTGCAAACGCTGCTATACATCGATGTCGTCCAGCCGTTCTTTTATCGCTTCGGCCTGATGGGCTACGACGAGGATACCTACGACGCCTTATATTGGGTGATCGTCGGTGTGCTTGAAATTGTGGTGACCTACCTGGCGCTGCGTCCGCTGGAAGCCATGCGCCCCATTGAAGCCTGGTCCGACCGCCGTGCGCTGCGCTCCGATGTGATCTACACCTGGATCGCCAAATTGGGCATCATCAATATTGCCTTCTTCTTCATGCTCCAGCCGCTGTTCGATCACTGGCAGAGCCTGATCGCCATCCACGACATACCGAATATCGATGTCGACAGTATGTGGCCCGGCGTCACCGATCAACCGGTTGTATCGTTCCTGATCTACCTGATCGTGCTCGATTTCGCCGGATATTGGTATCACCGCTGGCAGCATCGCTTCGGCGTCTGGTGGGAGCTCCATGCGGTCCATCACAGCCAGCAGCAGATGTCGCTATGGTCCGACGATCGTAATCACTTTCTCGACGACATCATTCAGGCGGCCTTCTTCGCGGCGATTTCGCTGTTTATCGGCGTACCGCCTTCGCAGTTTGTGGTACTCGTGGCGGTCGGCAATTTTATGCAAAGCGTGCAGCACGTGAATGCGCGCCTACCGTATGGCTGGTTGCTAGAACGCGTGATCGTCAGCCCGATCTTTCACCGGCGGCACCATGCCGTCGGCTACGGTCACGAGGGCAGCCGCTACGGATGCAACTTCGGCGTACTGTTTCCCTGGTGGGATATGATGTTCGGCACCGTCGCATGGAACCATACGGTCGAGCCGACCGGGATTCGCGATCAGCTCCCCGCGCCGCATGGCAGTGGCCGGGTTTATGGCGACGGGCTGTGGGCACAGCAATGGTATGCGTTCGGCCGGATTGTGGAGCGTCTGCGCGGACGGCGAGCTTATGGCGAAAGCGCGGTGAATTGAGTTTGCCGGGTTCGACCCGATCCCATCTAATCCAATCGGGGCTCTGATCTGAGACCCGATATGACAATCCTGCTAGACATGCCGCTCGCGTGCATCATGCTTATGGCACTCGGAACGCGCTCTCGGCGGCACTGACAGTCTGAGCAATCAGCGTCGCAATAGTCATCGGTCCGACACCGCCGGGAACCGGCATTACCGCGGCACATCGCTCCATCAAGCCATCAAGCCATCAAGCCATCAAGCCATCAAGCCATCAAGCCATCAAGCCATCAAGCCATCAAGCCATCGAGATCAATATCGCCGACGCCTCCGGCGTGATAGCCGGCATCGACCACAATCGCGCCATCGGCTCTCCAAGGGCGACGGCAACTAGCTTGAGATCTTCCTTTGTCTGGAACCGCATGCCCAGGAGAGGTTACTTATCCGGGCAGCTTAAGCAATTTCGACAGGTCGCCACGATGGCGGCGGATCGCATCGGTTCTTGTGCGCGCGCCATGTCGACCTGTTTTATCGAATATCACTGACGAGATCATTTGAAGTGTTTCGAACCAAGAAGCGAGCTGCGGATGACGTCAACCGTCGTTTTAAGGAGGATAAGGATATGACTCAAACGACCACAGCTACGCCTAAGAGACCACTGAATCCGCGTTTGGAGGAATTGGTGGAGAAAATCAAGAGTACCTATACCCTGCCGGAAGGTTCCTTGTTGCTGCTGCTCAATTTAACGCTACCCAGGACGGGGCAGAGCGAGGGCACGGCACGGGAAATACTCAAAGATGGGCTAGTTAAAAAAGCATCCCGCAAAATTCCCGTAGATTTGTGGACGGAATTAACGGTTCTCTTATTGGCACGACTCGAGGATAACCATGCCAACGCAACCCTCTCGAGCTCGGCTCGCACCATGCAGCCTATCGATCTCAACTGTCTACCTAAGGACAACAGCAAACGACTCGAATATATCGGCAAAGTCTACGACTATGGCCCATCACCGTCCGACGGTAAAAGTAAGGCCGAAGCTTTCATTGACGCTCTGATTCCCGACAAATCAAAACACGATAAACGGACGCCCGCCGAGCGACAGCATTTGCGATATTCATCTGTCTTGACGTTGCTGGAGAGGAGTCCTGCAAGGGAGCAGCTAGAGTCCCTAATAATGACGCACCATCAACGTATATCGGCATCTACATCCATTCTGGCTGCCCACCTTGGCGTTTTACTGCCGCCCGAGCTGCTGGATGAAATCAAAAAAATCGTTGCCCGACAGATCGAAATTTTATGATGGTATTGTTGGGCGAGTCTACTCAAGCTTGCGACGCCGTTTAGCGACGGATTTGCACCGCCGCTAACATGGGCTTCCAGAATGAAGACTTTACGCTTGCGGTTAGCCAGGTACTACTAATTCATCCGAATGCTGCTCTGCGAGCAAAGACTGCATGGATTTCTTAGGTTCCGTATTAGTTAGGCGCAACGCCTCCTTGTATCCGGGACCCGGTCCCGGTTTTTCAGGTGCTGCACCAGCCACCAAGTGCTGATGCTTTGCAGGAAAAGGCTCCTTGTATATGGGGCCCTCTCTGTTAGCTACTGTTACAGCGGCCAAGAACCGAGACGGATTCTGAGCCGCGGCTTGGTCATCAGTCTGGCTGTTTCGAATTTGGTGAGCACGGTGAGCCGCCTCTTTATAGGGCTTAACATCTGCGTTAACTATCGGCCTTTCGTCAGCGATATCCTTCACATCACTAGTCGCCTGGCCATCACCAGTCGCTATGGTTGGTAGTGCTACGTATTTGTGGGGGTGGCGTCCAACAGAACCAAGCATATATTTTCCTCAAAATTATCAAAATTTAATATGACCCCACCAACAACTTTCACCGATCGTTCACGATCGCAATACTGAACCCATCCCAGCCTTTGCTGCCGACTGTCTGCAGAGCCGTAGCCGTCAAGCGAGGTTCATCGGCGATCATGTCAAAGAAGCGGCGTACACCTTGCACGGTGGGATCGTTGCTGTCCGGATCGGCGATGGCTCCGTTGCGCACCACGTTGTCCCCGATGATGACCGTGCCCGGCCGCGACAGTTTTAGTGCCCAAGCAAGATAGGCCGGATTGTTCGGTTTGTCCGCATCGATGAAAATAAGGTCAAAGGGTTGCTCTATAGGAAGCTTCGCTAGACTCTCCAGCGCGGCGCCAAGGTGAATTTCCACAAGCTCGGTCAGTCCCGCCGTTTTAAGATTCGATCTTGCCACTTCGGCATGCGCCGCATTGGCTTCAAGTGTGATGACCTTGCCATCGGCCGGAAGGGCGCGCGCCAGCCATATCGTGCTATATCCGCCGAGGGTGCCGATTTCAAGCACGCGGCGCGCATTAATCATGCGGGCGAAAATATGCAGCAGTTTCCCCTGATTAGGCGCGACATCGTGCGCGGGTAGATTGGCGGCGGCATTCGCGGAAAGGACTTTCTCCAAGACGGAATCCGATGGCACGATTCGATCAACAATATATTCGTCAACACGGGTCCATTCGGCTTTCATTTACTGTTCCAGGTGATAGGGTAGGAGGGCAGACTGAAGCAAATCGGTTGAATGAGAATTGAAGACTCACGAGCGGCTTAATACTACTGAAGCAATCGAACGCTCGCAAGCAAAGGCATCGTGGCGCTGCATCGACGGTTCGAGTTCGTATCATGCACGCGATGCCATTTTCAATGCATTCGCCGACGCCGGTTGTTGAGGCGAAGTATTATCCTTAACCTATCTATGGTTGGGCGGCATATGGCAGGCATGTTAAGGAGGGCAGCAAACGATGTCGGATAAGCTCCCTGAGCGTAACGCCCGGCTTTGGCGAAGAACCTTGCAAGCAAATCCCGGTGTGGAGGCGAAGCCATCCTACTTGCGGAACGTCACCCTGGGCGATGCGCCTGCATTAGGCGCGCTTTTTTTCGAGGCATTTCTTGGGACAATCGATGATGCGGGGCAAACTGAAGCCCAATATGCATCGAAGACACAGGCAATGCTTAATGGCTGTTACGGCGAATGGATTCCAACGGCATCGTGGGCTATCGAAGAAGATGGGGGCCTGCGGTCGGCGGGCCTGGTTTGCGATTACCTGCCTTATGGCTGTCCTGTCTTCGCCATCGTCGCTACCCGACCTTTGCTTAAGCGAATGGGTGACGCGGGAACCTTGATGAACACCGCACTTTCGTCGCTTATTGCGCTCGGCCATATGGAGTGCTGCGCCATGATTACTGTGGGCAACGATGCCTCCGAGCGACTTTTTAGTCGCTACGGTTTTATGCCCGAGGCCAGGTGATCATGTCGATGCTCATTGCCAAGCTGCCATTGCAGAATCACCATCGGATTGCTCTAGAGCAAGCGGTAGAGTACGCAAATAACATCGTCGAACCGACAGGCATCGTATTGTCCGGCAGCATCGTTCGTGGAAATCCCGATGCATCGAGCGATCTCGATATTGTCATCCTTCACAAGGGATCGTGGCGTCGACGTATCCAGGGATGGTTTAACGGGACTCCTGCGGAACTCTTCTTTAACTCACGCGACTGGCTCGAGTATTGCATTCATGATGAAGCCGCACATGGCCGCCCGGTTATGGCGCATATGTTGAGTAGCGGTTTTCTGTTGCAGGACTCCGACGGACGGATGGCTGAACTCATCAATACTGCGAAGTTTGTTTTGTCGCAGGGACCGGGGTTGAGCACCGCGGATCTACTGCGCGAAAGGTACGCGGCTGCATGTAAGGTCGAGGATGCCTTGGATTTTCACGGGGTGGATACGGGTGATGCCCGCCAAGCATTGGCGTTGGCGGTTGACGCTATCGTGACGTATTTCTATCTCATGCGGAATTGTCATCTTCCCAGGCCGAAAGAGCGTTTGTCGCTGCTCGCAGAAACGGCACCTGAAACGGCGGGACTTTTGTCACTGGCACTAAGTGAAATGCCCAGCGAAGCGCTCGTCGCGCTCAAGCAAGCATCGAAAAAGGTGCTGGGAGTTTCTGGCTTCTTCGAGTGGGATTCGGGCTGGGACAATACTTTGCCACCCGCCTGATAGCGATGATGTTCAAACTGTTGGCGCCGATATAACGGACATCTGACGCTAGCAACGGGCGACAGAAAGGGGGAGGTGGGTGCTTATATGTTTATTTCGACGCTACATTCGTAAGAGAATCCTATGAATGCAATTTTTAGTGCAGTGGTGGGCCCGCTAGCTACATATTTTTTCTCAATACTTGGTCTCGTTATCGTGGCTGGCTATGCAGTCCTCCGCTTGAATTCGACCCAGATAATCCGAGAGAAGGTATGGAGTTCTTTCGTCGGCGATAAAGACTTTAACGATGAAAAGCTGAAGTCTTTTGCCCGTGACCAGCTTGATTTGACCCGCTTCCGCGTCGTGTACGGAGTATCGGCTCGCTCAGTCATGGACTTACATCGTCTTCTGTCGTGGATGGAGCAATACAAAGTCAGCCCCATTGATGTCAAACGCGTTCGCAGTTGGATCGATCCGTCTAGAGACGAACCGCTAAGAACTCCGAGTAAGCGATATATCGTAACGTGGATGGCGGTGTTCGGGATCTTGATTCTCAGCCTCACCTTACCGCATGCGGCTTCAGAGTCTAAGGTAACGTTCCTCACGATGAAGGTCTCGGGTACATGGTTTTCGAGCGATGGAACGAGCGTGAACGGTATTTGGGAGCGTTGGCAGATCGATTCCCAGTCTTGCATGAAGCATATACTTCCGGACCTCAATCTAACCGGCTTGACTGGTACTGAGACGGCAGCCATTTGCGATGGGATAGCGGGTGGAGAGCTCAAGACCGTGGTCGGCGACTCGCTGAAATTTCAGCGCTGGAGTCTCGCAGTAATTGCATTCGTCATCGCATCACTCGCTGTAATCATCCTCCTCAACGTAAATGTCGCTTCGCGAGCACGACGGCTTGGGAATCAACTGCGTTCCACGGAGAAAGCAGCAAGCGAACAACAGCAGATTTTGGAAGAGGTGAGTCCCATCGACCTATAGGTTGATGTCGGCGCGGATACTGTCTTGCCGTCTCATGCCAAGTTCCTCCGCGCCACCCACCTTACCGGGAATATCGCCGACTCATCAATCGTCAGCCCGATCCCATCGCGGCACCCCGCTAAATGCATCAGTCAAGAAATCTGTCATCGCCTGTATCTTGGCATTTAGATGGCGACGCTTGGGTACAGCGGCAGAATGTCGATTTCAGATGAATGATACTCAGGCAATGGGTGGCGTACGACATCCCAAACACCAGATCGCGATTACCATGTAGCGACACATCATTTACCGAAAGGAATTCAATCATGGATCTGAATCTGAAAGGCAAACTCGCGTTGGTAAGCGGCAGTACAGCCGGCATCGGTCACGCCATCGTAAGCACCTTGGCGCAGGAGGGCGCCCGGGTAATTGTCAACGGCCGCTCACAGTCAGCCGTGGATGAGGTGGTCGCGCAGCTGAAAGCGAAAACAGGCGGCGAGGTGTATGGATTTGCCGGCGATCTGAGTACTGCCGCCTCAGCCGAGGAACTCGCTCAACGTTATCCGGACGTGGAAATTTTGGTGAACAACCTGGGCATCTTCGAACCCAAGCCGTTTGAAGATATCCCAGACGCCGACTGGTTGCGCTTCTTCGACGTCAATGTCTTGAGTGGGGTACGCCTCGCTCGCTTGTTTCTGCCTGCGATGCGGCGGGCCAACTGGGGACGCATCATTTTCATTTCGAGTGAAAGCGCGGTGCAGATTCCAAGCGAAATGATTCACTACGGGATGACCAAGACCGCGCAGCTTGCAGTCTCGCGCGGGCTCGCCGAAGCTGTCGCGGGCACTGGCATTACGGTGAATAGCATCTTGCCGGGGCCGACCAAATCGCGTGGTGTGGATGAGTTCGTGGAGACGCTTGCCAAGGCCGACGGCAAATCGTTTGCCGAGTTCGAAAAGGAATTTTTCGAGAAGGTCCGTCCTACTTCGCTGATCAAGCGATTCGCGGCGCCTCAGGAGATCGCATCCTTGGTGGCTTATATCGCCAGCCCGCTTGCGTCGGCAACGACGGGAGCTGCGTTGCGGGCCGATGGGGGTGTGATTAAAAGCGCGTTTTAGATTTACACACAGGGAGGCGCGGCTTCTTCAGGCGTTTCCTTGGTCAAGATTCCGATGCCATCGGCCTGATGGCGTTTTTTTGACCGAGGCTGGCGATGGGAGTAGGCACCGCATTGCCGAGGTTGGTCAAAAGCGGCTGCCTATGACAGCAATCACGATACTTCCCGCCAGGCAATTGGCCTTCAACCGGCCGGTCAAATCCGGCGAATCATTTCGTTTTTCGCTGCTTTATTGCGGCTGAATAGATATCTACATTGAAGAAATGTCTACATTGGCATCAGCGCAAACCGATTGGCTACAGAAAAAGCCAGCCGCTTTTCATAATGCCAAATCTATTCAAGGAAACGATCATGAACAAGCTTGCAGGTAAGGTGGCCGTCGTCACGGGCGCGTCTAAGGGGATTGGCGCTGCTATCGCCAAGGCGCTCGCAGCAGAGGGCGCTTCCGTGGTGGTCAACTATGCAAGCAGCAAGGCGGGTGCCGATGTCGTGGTTGCTGCGATTACCGCGGCCAACGGCCGCGCCATCGCTGTCGGCGGCGATGTTTCGAAAGCGGCGGATGCGCAAGGCATCATTAATGCGGCCGTCGAAACGTTCGGATGCCTTGATATTCTGGTTAACAACGCGGGAGTCTATAAGTTCTTGCCTCTCCAAGAGGTCACGGAAGAACACTTCCACAAACACTTCAATACCAATGTGTTGGGCGTGCTGCTCACCACGCAGGCAGCCGTACGCCACCTGGGTGAGGGCGCGAGCATTATCAATATCAGTTCGGTCGTGAGCCAGATTATGCCGCCGGCAAGTGCTGTGTATAGTGGCTCGAAAGGCGCGGTGGATGCGATCACCGGCGTGCTCGCGCGCGAACTCGGGCCGAGAAAAATTCGCGTGAACGCAATCAATCCTGGTGTGGTGGTGACGGAAGGTGCCCATAGTGCAGGGATAGTCGGAGCGAATCTCGATGCGTGGGCGCTTAGCCAGACTCCGCTCGGCCGGCTGGGTCAGCCGGATGATATCGCGTCGATCGCGGTGTTTCTTGCGTCGGATGACGCGCGCTGGATGACGGGTGAGCACCTTGTCGCGAGCGGTGGCATGCGCTGATCCACGCGAACGATTGCACCCGGTGGGACCGCTGTGGTCCCGCCGGGTGCGTCTGGCGCTATGGACTTCAAAACCTGCTTGGCGGCAGGAGCGGCAGACCTACGTACTACGTCATGCATCAGAACTTATACGTCGCGCCGATCTGGGCGAAGCGGCCGACATAGGTGTACAGCGAAGTGTCGTAACCCTGCTGCCACAACGGACCATCCGCCCACACCGCATCGAACGGAGGCACGCGATTGAAAATATTGTCGATGCCGGCGTAGATCGTCCAGTGTTTGAAGCCGGTGTAGGTCGCCATCAAGTTGAACTGGCTGTAGGACGCCACACTGCCGCTTTGCGGAGTAGGCGTCGGGATGTAGGTGAAAGTCTGTGTGTACGGCCCGGTGTACTGCCACGTGAGCGAGGTATTCCATTTGTGATAGGCCCAGTTCAAGCTGGTATTGCCCTTCCAGCGCGGGAAGCTACCGCCGAACGGCTCATTCAGCGCGAGGTTGTTGCCGGCCGCGTTCACAATCTGACCATCCAAATCGAACTTGAATGAATCGACAAAAGCCCAGTCACCCGATAGCGTGAAGGTACCGACCGACGTCGGCAGCGATTGACGGAAGGTGGTTTCGAAACCGCTGGTATCGAGATATCCGAGATTCTGATACTGGAAGGTTTCGTATTCGGGGGTGGTCGAGTTCGGATAATAGACTGTCGATGAGGGTTGATTGATGCCGATCACGTTGCTGATGTGAATTCGGTACCAATCGAGACCGAAGTCTGTGGTGCGGGTCGGCGAGAGTTCAAAGCCAATGTTGTAGTTCTTGGTGCGTTCCGGTTGCAGGTTTGGATTGCCTGACGTCAGCGCCGTGACGGAGCCGGATTGATTAATCACGAGCGCCATATTCTGTGAGGTACTATCCTCGACAAAGGTCGGCGCACGGAAGCCGCGATCATAGGATGCGTAAGCGGTAAGTGCCTGGACCGGCTGCCAGCGCAAGGCGAAACGTGGCGAGAACGCGCCGCCGACATCGCTATAGTGATCGTAACGGCCCGACTGGCTGAACGTCAGATTCTTGATGATCGGAATGTCGAATTGATAGTACACCGCAGCAACGTTGCGTTGACCTTGCACCTCTTCCTCATCCGGAGTGAGCACCAAACCTTGCGCATACTCGGAACCCTGCCCCAGGGACTCGCTCTGGTGGAAGAACTCGGCGCCGAATCCGACGCCCACGTCGCCGGAGGGCAAATGGAATAGCGTCGGGGTCGAAAGTGTCGCATTCAGCGTATCGAGCTTCGAGACGGCTAAATTGGTCGCGTTCATATACAAGCCGTTGAGCCCGTTCGGCGTCGCAGACGGATTCGCGAAGTTGAAGGTGCCGTTCTGGTAGATGTTATTCAGAACGCCGACATTCAACTGGTTCGAGTAGGTATTGGACACATCGCTTTGCGAGTGCGTGTAGGTAGTCGCCCAGTCCCAATCTCCGTTCGGCAGCGTGAGCGAACCCTTGAAGCCGGTTGCTGCTCGCCAATAGTTGGCGTCCGTCGTTTCCGCCACGGAGTTGGGGAAGGAGTAGACGAGCGGAGTCGCGACACCATACGGGTTATATGGATTGCTCGCCGGTACGGTATTGTTGAACAGCGAAAACTGCTTGCTTGCCGGGTTGTACACCAGCGATGAATTGGTCCCGCCGACGGTGTTATTCCAAACGCCGCTACCCTGGACACTGGTATTGTTGCTTTCCCAGATATCGACAAATGCCGTGGTCCGCTCGTCGATCTTGAAGTCCGCATCCACTTTCAGGCTTAGACGTTCACTCCACGGTTCGACGGAGAAGCCGTTCGCGGTGTTGAGCCCGCAAACCGTGCCGCCTGTCTGGCCGTAGAACACGGAGGTGAAATTCGTACTGGCCGGTTTGACCGCGCTGCCATAAGGACAGGAACTTAGCGCCTGAGCATTTCCGGTAACGGGGTTGGTCCAGTATGAAGGCGCGAGCATCGACATGCCGCCCGCCAGATTTGTGAAATCCTGGTTCTGTGTCGAACCGCGATCGGCCAGCGTGGAGCCGTTGTCCCTGACGAAGCTCGCGGATGCCGTAACGTTATAGCCGTCGGAAGTGAGATTGCCGAAGCCGCCGAGCGCACTGAACTTCGCCGTGCCGTTACCGCCACCACCATCGGTTGATCCGCCATAGCTCCCGTCGAGCTGCAAGCCCTGATAATCGTGCTTGGTGATGATATTCACCACGCCCGCAATCGCGTCCGAGCCGTATTGCGACACGGCACCGGTCTTCACGATTTCAATGCGATCGATGGCGCTGAGCGGCAGCGTGTTCAAGTCGAAGAAGGTATCGACGCCATTAGAAAAGAAGGCGAACGGCGCGACTCGTTGTCCATCGATCAAAACCAAGGTGTATTTTTCGCTCAGCCCGCGCAACGCCATACCCGATGCGCCTGCCGCAAAGTTGTTGGACTCCGCTTCACTCCAGCTATCGGCAGAATTGGCACTGGTGCTGCGCAGGAAGTCGGCAACGCTGTTGGCGCCGCTATCCTGGATATCTTTTGCGGTAACGGTCTGGACTTGATTAAAGCCGACTTTGTCGGCACTGCGGATTAACGATCCGGTGACCTGGACCCGCTTCATCTGAGTGACGCCGTCGTTGGTCGTGCTTGTCGCCGGCGCCGCGGCCGTTGCTGCCGGTGTCGAATCGTCTACCGTAGTTGGCTGGCTCTGCGCGAACGCGGACGTACCCAGTGCTGCCGACAACGCTATTTCAGCCCAAAGTATCTTTCTGATGGCCGATGCCAAAGTCCTTTGTTTCATGGTTCCCCTTCACTCTTGTCAGTAAGCCAAACCCATGGCGCGACTAAACGTATGACGCCCGGGCAATTTTTTTCGACATCAGGCGGTGCGGCATTTTTCGATTTCTCCGCCCTGGTACCGCGGCACAACAGAAAAAAACGAATCAGATGTGGCTCGAATAGAAAAACTTAGAATAGGACTGCTAATTTATTGGTCATTATTCGGACCTGAAGTAAGCTGAGTCGTTAATGGCTACGCACGATATTCATGACCCACTCAGCGATGACCAGCATACGGAGCACTCGCTGAAAATGATTCGGCAGATAGCCCAGCTTTGTGCTTGAGTGCCCAATAAATGTGCGCAGACACCGCAGTCCTGCCAGCTTATTCAACATATGGTCAGTGCTTGGGCTCCGCCGGAACAAGCCCTAGGTCTATAAGCACGGCGCGTGCCAAGAATTGTCTGGACAGTAGGGCATTTTGTGATACTGGGTATAGGTGAAACGATATGAAGGGTGGGTTTGAAGCGGGATGGAAGAAGCTTCGTCAAGCCGTGCGTGACCAGCGGGTTCCATGGGAGATATCAAGCTTCCCGTGGGGGCGTGATTGACACTGGTCTTGCAACCAATTCCAATTCACTCATGTGCCGGCTGACCCATGAATAGATACAATTTAATCAAGCAAGCCAACACCACAACAAAAATGAATTCAGCCGCAGAGCAAAAACTCATTCAAGCCGTTCGACACAATCAATGGATCGAGCTAATTCTGGAGCGTGCAGGGCGACTTGGTTTTGAGGATTGGTGGTTGACGGCGGGGTGCGTAGCGCAGTCTGTATGGAACCTCCGTTGCAACCGGGACATCGAGACGGGCATTCGGGATTACGACTTGTTTTACTACGACCGGGACACGTCGTGGGCCGCAGAGGACGAGATTATTTCCAAAGCAAAATACCTATTTTCGGAGGTCCACGTCGAAGTACAGGTCCGCAATCAGGCTCGTGTGCCAGTATGGTATGAAGAGAAATTTGGTATTCCGTTCGGGCCCGTGAACCGAGCTTCGGATGGGATTGATAGATTTCCCTGCGCATCGGTTGCAGTCGGCATCAGACGTCGACAAGAGCAGTTTGAAATCCACGCTCCGTTTGGTTTGGACCTTCTTTTTGACGGCGTATTGATACCCAATCGGGCCTTGCCGATACCGCATGTGTATGCAGACAAAACTGCGCGCTGGCAAAGGGAGTGGCCGCATCTGCGATGCGAGCCGTGGTAGGTCGTTGTACTTGAGTGGCGCTGATGGATAGGGAGGCGGTGCGTTAATCGTTGATTAAACTTGTCTAAACCCAACTTTATGAATCTGAGGTGTATGGAGTTACCCTCGAACACCTATCGGAAAACCACCTTGGTATCCGACCCGCCCTCCGCGATGGCGAGATCGTTATCGTCAGTGCCAGTGAATATCTCTGAATAGGAATATGCGGCTGGTACCGGCCATCGTCGTAACGGTAAAAGGTGTCAGCCGCGGATGTAATCTGATACTGTATCAGTTTTAAATCACTGTTGACATTTGTATAGACATGATTCTTTCAAATTTGGATCATAGGCTATGAATCTCTATTGGGGCTCGAGCAATCCAGCAAGATTGACTGCAACTCAGGGTAACGACCGCAATGCTTGCGATTTCATTGCCGTGTGCTATTTGATAGCGGAGTCTCAAAAAATGTAATGGATTTTACGATGTCGAGAGTCATTGGCATGAGGTCACTTTTTTTGTTTCCCAAATGCATGACTTGAGGGGTCCAGCCACAAAGTGCGACAGGCGGGTGACGAAGGCAAAAAAAGAAGGCTCTCATTGGTCGATCACCGCTGGTGGCATCTTGTGTTACGCCGATACCCACGCTGTTACTCGCTTGAATGGGAAATAAGCGCATGCTCGGTTGTGGCACTTCGGCATCTTGCGCCGAGTTATCGGTGGCTACAGTAACCCACCGTCGTTCGCGTGCGTCATAGCCAACCCCATGTATTGCACGACCGCCGTCAGCATCTTCGATTTTTACACATGAAAGAGACAACGATAGTTGTCCCAAATCACCTTTGGGGTGTGCGTAAAACTCAATTGCATATGTGTTGCCTCGAAAATGACCACCGTTGGAATCGCTGAACTGTATTGGGCAGGAAATTTCTCCGTCTGCATTTCGCCCCATAAGGGTAATCGTACGGTTAGCGGTGCTCTGCTCAGCCTGCGCAAAGCAGACGCCGACTCCGACGATCCATAAGGCCCATCCGGCAATCAAAAGATAAATTATTTTTGATCGGTTTTTGACCTGAGAGGTACTGGTGTTCATCAAATTTTCCTTAGATTTTGATCTTCTGGGAATTCTAGCTGTTGGTCATTGGGGCCAGGAAATCTTGCTTCGCTCAAACTCGCCAGCGCCTGTGCGTAAGCGATGCATCGCGATTCGAACCCATTCAAGGCTTGCGAGTACAAAGAACCGAGTGCACCCGGCAAGTTAACAGCTGCCGACGCTTTCCAAAAAGATGGGCTTCGATAATATGTTTTCTGACCGGCATTTGTGGAAATCCTGACTCTTTCCAGAATATGTAGGTCATCGGCATAACGAGCCATTCCGAGGTGCGCCCAATAAAACCCGGCACTTTCAGTGGGTTCCGTCTGATTAGGAGGATCTCCCGCAGCGCCACGCCAGTCTTGCATGTCCGTGGTTAACTTACTTTCAGCGGCGAGGAGCGCCGCGTTGTTTCGTTGAGTATTTGCCTTATGTTCGGCGGCAAGAAGGGTCGACCTGCAATCAGGCGTGATTTGAGCAGTACGTCCACGGAAATCCCAGTAAGCAAGATAGTTACTCGGCCAAGTAAGTTGCAGAAAACCTCGTCCGTCCCAAGGGGCATAGCGAGTGGCACTATTATCTTCATACAGAGAACTCAGCCACTGGGTTTCTTCGACAGCATTCCCATAGAAACATGCCATGCGCTCTCGAGTACTAATGCCATACTTTCGAGACATTCGATTCAGGGGAACGCGCTGATTATCGAAAATCGGGGTGGTTCTTGCACCCTCTTGAATCGCCTCCCAATACATGACGGGCAGATGCGTATGTTTATCTTTACCTTTTCTTATGGCGTGGATGGGAAGCAATTGCTTAAACTCACGCTCAGATTGCCATGTGCATTTTCTAAAATGCGCAACGAACTCCAATGGATGAAAATACCAAACTTTATCCGGCAACCCGGCCTCTTCCCAAAACGCTGCCTTCGCGTAGAAATCAAGAAACGGCTGATGATTTTGCGGGTACTGATCGAACACCTCACCGGTATGTGTCAAGTCCTCGTAGCGAGCCACCTGGGTGCGTTTATCCCATTCGCTTGAGTGTTGGCAGATCAGGCGGCGCATTCTTTGACGCGCCGTCGGGTCGCTTTTGAAATACGCCTCATATTCTTCTTTTGTCAGATCGCCATCGTGGTTTGTATCCACGGCCTTGATGAGATCAGCAAATACGTTCACATTGGCACGACCGTGATCTGGTACGAACGTGCCATCTTCATTGATCTTTGTCCAATCCATGAAGTGCGGAAAATCGGCATCCGAAAATTTCAAAATTTTGGCGTCAGCCAGATTGACGTAACCGCTCTGGGTTGCGCTGAACGGCAGACTCTCCCAAAGCACAGTATCGCTGGCGGAAAGTTTGTCCTTATCTGTTCCGATGACGCGGCCAAATCGGAGCAATTCATAGCCTGCGCTGGGACAGGACGAGTAAAGGTCGGTCGCACGCTGATATAGGTTGTATTCATAGTCAGCATCTGCACGCTCGCCGCTTAACGCAGTCGATCGCTCAGTCTCGTCATCCCAAGCCCATGTCTGCACATGGCGGACACCTTGATCGTAACGCATACGCACGTAAAGACGCTGCGCGTTTGTCCCTGCTTGCAATGACTGTACAGGATACTTGTGTTGCCGCATTTTTTCCGCGTCGGGATGCGTTGCCTTGAAATCAGTTCCTGGCCGGATCATATAGTAGGTATCACCCCACAACTCCGCGTGCCCATCTTTGTCAGCGTCTTGGTATTCAGATTTACTGTCGTGGAAAAACGCCTTGAGCTGCTCATCGGTGCAGAAGGTTTCGAAGTGCAGGTAGTGCTTTCCTGTCCATTGCCCAACAAAGCCAAGAATTTCCTTGCGGTAAATCATTGGAGCATCTTTTTCTGCGAATACCTTAACAGTGTCCCAGACAGGATTACACAATGCTTTTACGTAATTCGCCCGATTGCGACCCAAGAAACTGCTCGGAAAATCAGCTTGGTTGCGCAAATGCATGTATAGCGAATAGAACTCGACGTTCACGCCATCGCCTGTTTCTGTGCTGTGCTTGAGCAAAACGAAACTGGTATCGCTGGGCTGAGTTTGGTCTTTGTCGTAAGACTTGAATTCAGGTTTCGATGCTTGTCGATAGGCAATGAGTTTGCCATCTGCAATCGCACGGACAAACACATCTGCACTCGTGCCTGGGTCGAGATGAATGCCGCCATGCCAGCGATTTTGCTTGCTGATCGGATAGAAGCCATGTGGTGCAGTCTGGGGCTCAGGAGCGTTGAAGCCGTCGATATGATCGGGGATTATGGGGTAACTGATAAGCATGCACTTGCCTTGTTATTCTGAGGTGTCCGCGTCACCCAGGTTCAACGGGTTTTTGGGGAATATTGGCATCGGGTAAGGTTGTGACGTTGGTCCAGAAAACGAATGCTGTGTCCCTTTTATACTGATGATTCCCGGCGCATGCATTTCGATATTGCCGTCAGCGATACGTATGTATGCGCCTCCACTGTGCAGCTCGATCCCTTTGGCTGACGCGACTTCGATCTTGCCAGTTGCCGAGACGACTTTGAGCGACTTCTGCGAGGTCAGTTCGATGTTGTCCGAGTGCGCTTGAATCTCGATCTTGCCTTTAGCGGCGAATAACTTCATGCCGGCGTTTTGCACGAACAGACTGATTTTCTCGGCGACACTCGCGATCAATGATTTACCCGTCGCGATGTGCGTACTCTGTCCGCTGACCACATTGATATGCTGATCTGTATGGAGTTGTGCCGATTGCTGTGTCGACAGCGCGATACCCGACGGGCTCGCCACCAATATGATCGGCTCTTTAAAGACATTCGCATTACCGGTCCCACCGCCCGCCGTCACGCCGCCGGACGAAGGG
>Ga0302233_10001031_pt1 | contig 20445 bp, 11 predicted proteins | sample II_Palsa_N3_1_FD_193516 | JGI IMG/M metagenome (GOLD analysis project Ga0302233, IMG submission 193516) | Peat permafrost microbial communities from Stordalen Mire near Abisko, Sweden - II_Palsa_N3_1 | ecosystem: Environmental > Terrestrial > Soil > Palsa > Peat permafrost | place: Sweden... | reverse complement strand
GTAGCGATACTGAATGTTCCATGCGATGGATGTGCGGTCGTCGGACAGCAGGATAGGGAAGGAGATGCGCGCTGATTTGGCGAAGTCTTTGATTTCGGCCAAGTCAGCAACGGCCTTCAAAGCAACGGCTCGAACGGAAATCCCGGCAGCGGCCAGGTCGGCCGCTCCGTGCTGCAACATTTCGAGCTGACGCCGGCTCTCCCCGCAATCAAGGCGGAAGAAGCTGATAAGAACTGGAGATCCACGCAGGGCGCTGAGTTGTTGACGCTGGCCGCTTAGGTCGGGAAGCGCTAGGCTGGGTCCAACGAGTGGCTCTATCAGCCATGTGCTCTTCGGCACGGAGGCAAAGACTTTGCTTTCCTCTGAGCTCTTGGCCGGAGCGATCCGACTTTCGAAGGGCCTTGAATGAAAGCCCGGCTTGCCTTCCTCAATTTCCACGCGATGGTTGGCAGGAAGATCTTTGAAGTGTTGAACCTTCCCGGTCGGCCATCGTACAGAGATGGAAATGGGACCGGTCGCCGATCCAAGTCCGAAGAACAACTCCTTGGTATGTTGCGAAGCAAAACCGGAACCTGCGGATAGAAACTTGCTCTGGCGGATTGCACCCACCTCAATCGTGATGACTGCGCCGATGGCATCACGGTTGCTGGTGTGTCCGGTGAGTCGAAAGGCAATGGAGTTCCCGATCTCCCCGAGATCGTTGCGCAGGATGCGAAGCTGCGGACCGGTTCGGTTCTTAAGGACAAATTCGAGACGTCCGTCATGATTGAAGTCGCTGAGTGCGAAGGCGCGGCTATCATCGATCAAGTCCAGGCCAAGGGCGCCGCCCACTTCGGAAAAGGTATGATCGCGGTTATTGAGGAAGAATGCATTGCGCTGATATCCGGCCCAGCTATAGTCGGATCGGACCAGTTCGTTGACGGCGTTCCACGCAAGTTCGTAGTCAGGCGAGCCCTCCGCAAGTCCAGCGGAGCACTGCACAACCTGACGCCAAAAGAACCCTTGGAGATCATAGCGGTCCTCGCCTGAGACGAAACCGTTGGCTACGTAAAGATCAGGATAGCCGTCGTGGTCAAAGTCCCAAGTGTCACTTGACCAGGACCAACCGCCCATCAGGGTACCGCCCGCGGCTGATTTGTCCTCGAAGGTTCCGTCGCCCTTGTTGCGGTACAACGAGTTGCCGGCATTGTGCTTCTGGTAGATCTTGCGTATCGCAGGATCGACCTCGGGCAGAAAATGCTCGTCAGCAGTAATACGCTTGCCTTCGGCGAGCCACATGTTCGCGACATAGACATCCTGAAGACCGTCATTGTCATAGTCGAGCCAGCACGCGCTCATGCCCGGCCCGTAGTCTTCCACGCCTGCTTCGTGGGCGACATCGGTGAATGTTCCGTCCCCGTTATTGCGGTAAAGATTTTTTCTGCCGAAGTCGTTCGCTACATAGAGATCGGGATGGCCGTTGTTGTTGCGGTCGCACCATGCAGCCGCGAAACTGAAGCGATTATTGTTACTGTCCATGCCGCTGGCTGCGGTCAAATCCTCAAACGTCCCGTCGCCTCGATTACGGAAGAGAAAATTGGGAGGCCCATTCTGAGCGTCATAGAATGGCGAAGGAAAAGAGTATTGACTCAGACCCTGATAGTAGCTGTAAACGCAGAAATAGACATCGAGCAGACCATCGCCGTTGTAGTCGGCCGCCGCGGCGCTAGTGAACGTCCCTTGCGGGGGACGGGCAAAGTGAAAAGCGTCTGGACGCGGCAAAAAACGGCCGTCCCCTTGATTGAGGAAGAGCAAGGGACCACTGCTGCGCACTACCAGCAGATCCTGCTTTCCGCGGTTGAGGAAGTCCACAAACAATGCCGATGCGGTTCCGTCGAGGATGCCGGTTCCGGAGTGCTCCGTAATATCTTCAAAGTTTGCGTTGCCGCGATTGCGATAAAGACGATTGGGCAATCCCGAAGGTTGGCAGACATAGAAGCTATCAAATCCGCTGCCGTCGATGTCGCCCACGGCGACGCCGTGGTTCCCGTACACATCAATTCCGCTGGCTCCGTCGATGACGCCCCGCCAAAGATCGATGCCGGGGTTCAGTTGTGCCATGCCCGCAGAATTCGGAACAATCCATTCCGAGGTAACGTCGGTGAAGCCTGGTCCGGTGAGCCGACTGCGGAGTTCCGTATGGGCGACCCATTGTTCGACGGTCCACGCATCCTCTTCACCCGGCACCTTCCGACTCCAAGACAGCACCCATGTGCCGACGCGCTGCTCGCGGGCGTCGTCGGTAGCCCGGCCGACAACGTTGTAACGCATCTCCGTCTCCACCTTGAGGGGGGAGTCGCTGAGAATACGTATTCCGAAGATCTCGAACTCGGCTACGTCGATCGAGGCGAAAGGGGCAAGCCACGATGCCCAACCTTGTAAGAAAGCGTTAGCGGCTACTAGTTCGTCCGAAAACGTACAGCGTTCGACACGAAGAACTCCTGTGGTTCGCAGCGGAGACGTGCTTAAGGGCTTGAGGAAGCTGCCGATAATCTTTGGGGAAGCGTTTTCACGGATCGCGTCTCCTCGGAGAGGGGCGTTGCAGAGAAACTGGCTCCAACGCTTTAGCGTTTTGTTGATCGAGGCTACGTAGACTTCGGAGGGGAACACGTCGCTTGCGGGATTCAGTTTCTGAATAAAACGCTCCAGCAAGGGAGGATACGACACGCGTGAGCCGACCAGGCACTTTGGCGGCATCAGCGGAGAGGGTCGTGACTCAGAGGAATAGCGTGGAGCCTGGGCCGCTGCAAGGAGACCCCCGCGAGTGCTGAGCGCTTGTAGAGTGGCGCAGGCTGAGCCAGTACGTAGCAGGGTCCTGCGAGAGATGCGGTGTGGCGACACCGGCACGGGCTCAAGGTTCGGTCGGGGGAGAACTCTGTTGTCGTCTGGCCAATCCATGTGCGGTTCGCTCGAGAGAACTTGAGGGCTTGCTTACAATCGAAAGAACTGGCGAAAACCAGTTAGTGTCACAGGCATACATCGTGACATTCCTTCAGGACTGAAGCTTCCCGAGTGTGAGGTCGTCCAGGGGGACGAGTTGCTGTGAGACTTCCGTCTTCCAGGCTCACCTCTCATTCGATTAACGAACGAAGCACGTCGGCCTGCCCCTTTCCGAAGTCAAATCTCTCACTGAACATCCAGCGTCTCACAGATAAGCAAACCAACGGTAGCGTAACGACCAAGGAAAGACTTGCGTACCCTGTAGCGGGCCCAAAACGGAAGCCCGCATCAGAACAGGATCTTGGCAGCGACTTGAGCCACTCTGTTTGATCCCGGCCCCGACGTGGGTACCGTGCTGGTGATCGTATTGAAGCTTCCCTGTCCGAATGCAGCGTTAGGCTGGCCCAGGTTAGGGTGATTGAACAGGTCGAACGCTTCAAGGCGAAGTTCCAGCTTGAGACGATCATGGAGAGTCAGGTCCCGGAAGATGGAAAGATCCTCGTTCACGTAGCCGGGACCACGAAGAGAGTTCATGCCTGCGGTCCCATACGTACCGTTTGCGGGGGCCGCGAAGGCGGACGCGTTGAACCAGTTGCCCAGTTGATGAGGAGCTCCCTCGTTCGGGTTTCCTAGGAAGTTGATTCGTTGTTGGCCGCCTCCGACGTTCGCGGTGTCCGCGTTCACTCCATTGGTGGGATTGATGACCTCTCCGCTGCGTGCCGAAATGATGGTGTTAAGTTGGAAGCCCCCAAAGATGGCGCTCCCTATCCCACTCGTCAGGAATGGTTGTCCTTTGCCGAAGGGCAGCTTGTAGCTTGCGTTCAGAGAGAAGATGACGGGAATATCCAAATCGGTTGGACCATAGTCCGCCCGCAGGTTATTCGGGTTTTGAACGCAGGATTGGTAGAAGTCGCCTAGGCATGCCGCCAGCCCGAAGGTTCGCGCGAGCGTAAAGGATGTGTTGAGCACCAACGATTGCGTTAGATTGACTCGGTAGGAGGCCTGGAACGACTGGTAATTGAGGCTCCCGATGCTCATCTCATCCGTTCCCGGCGAACCTAGAGTTTGATCCGGATAGTCGTGGACGGGATTGGTGGATGGAAGAGCGACGTTATACGGATTCGCAAGGGTCTGATGCTCTGAGTGGGAACCGACATAGCCCAGCGTCACAACACCAACTTTGCCGAGGTCCTGCTCGATCACAAAGTTCCACTGTACCGAGGAGGCAGGCTGCCACTTGGCGTCCTGGAAGCCCAACCCACCCGCTGGGAGCGGAGCAGCCGGCAGAGTCCCCGGTCCGGGGAAGGGATTTTCTCCTGATACCGGAGCGCCGTTCGGCAGGGTCGAGATGCCCGCGAAATTCAGATTCTGCGTACTGGCGATCTGCGTGTATCCCGACGGCCACCCACCACGAGACTGTTGCGCCACCTGGAGTGGTAGACCAAAGAGGTCGAAGTCACGACCCGCACCAGCCCGAACAATAGTGTGCGGCAAGATTTTATAAGCAATACCCAAGCGAGGCTGGAAATAGGTGTAATTGGGTTTGGTGATGGTGCTGCCCGGACCCACCACAACATAGGAAGGGAGAGGCGTCGTCGGTAAATCTACATTGCCCTTGGCGATGAAGTATTTGTGCGTATAGATGTTATACGCAGAGAGCCGATTATCGGTCTCCGTGACCGGCTGGCTGTAGTCCCAACGCAGGCCATAGTTGAATGTCAACTTCCGGCCGACCGCCCATGTGTCTTCCGCGAAGAAGCTAACGATGTGCTGACGCAGATTGACACCCGAATTTCCAAGGTCATTGGTGCCGGCGATAGGTAAGCTCAGCAATAAAGCCGCGACCGCATCACCGCCACCCCCGAGGTTTCCAGCATTCGGGTTGTAGGTCGGGCATTGCGCGGCAGCCGTCGGATTAGTCCCGGCATATTGGCAGGCAGCATTCCAGGTTGCCTTATTCGAGAATGTGACATTGTTACCAGAGTAATTTGTGTAAAGAGCAGTCCTGTAGAACGATCCGCCAAACTTCAGCGAGTGGCTGCCTAATTGTTTCGAGAGCGAACCCGAGACCTGGATGATGTCGGAGGGGCCAATAGGACCAAAGCCGGAGCTTGTGCCGGTATAACTAGCACCATTTAGGCTGATGCTCGGGATAATCTTCTCCGTAATTGCGCCTGGTGTTTCATTCCAGCCGGCTCCAAGTCCAGCGGCGGCAAATACTGCCGGCTGGCTATAGGGAGTTACCTGTGCCTGGGGAATGTTCAGGCTGTTGTAGGCGACAACAAACTCGCTGACTGTGGTCGGCGTGTAGGTATGCACCCAGCTTCCACCGGTGTTCCTGCCGTTGAAGCCGGTCTCAAACTGAGCGTCAAGGCCTCCAGGGTTGGAGATCGTTGCAGCATTCTGGCTGTACCGTCCGCTGAAGATGTCCTTTTGTCCAAGATTGTAGTCAAGGCGGATATTGCCCTGATCGCCAATCACCGTGTTTCCGATGTTGTTGGTGTAGTTGTTCGCATTCGTTGCAGTCGGCGAAAAGTTTGGCAGCGGATACGTGGCCTGCAGGTAGGCCAGCATCTGTGGATCGATCCTGCCGTGGGGGACGGTGTTGTTGGCGAAGGGCGTTTCCGTGAACGTGGTCGGATTGTAGGTCGACGGATCGTAGATGGTTGCCGTACCGCCGCCGGGCAATGGGCCCTGAAAGTTCCCGTCCCGCTCCGCTAGGGAAGGCACCGTGTAAAAGTTCTGCCCGGCGATAACCTGGCGGCCACCTTCGTAGTTTGCGAAGAAGAAGAACTTGTTCTTGAGGATGGGACCTCCGAGTCCCCCGCCAAACTGGTTCAGGTGGTAGGGCTGCTTGACGACCGCGAACTTGTTTTGTGTGTTTAGGGCAGTGTTACGCAGAAATTCGAAGGCCGATCCATGAAACGTGTTGCCACCTGGCCGCGTCACGATGCTAGTGATTGCGCCGGTAGACAGCCCATACTCTGCCTGGTCGGTATGAGACTGCTGCTTGAACTCCTGGATATCGTCGACCGACGGGCTGAACGAAAAGCCGCCGAAAAAGGGGTCAGAGTCGATGATCCCATCCACGAAGAATGTGTTACTGCGATTGGATTGGCCGTTAACGCTGGGACTGATCGCGCCCGCGCCGAAGCCGGGCGCCTTACCAGCGTTCTGCGAGTTATCGATGGGGACAACACCAGGCGAGAGAGCCAGGAGTTGTGAGAACTGCCGCCCGTTCAAAGGAAGGTCTTGAACCTCCTTCTCCGGAATCACATTGCCCAGCGTGGTCTCTGTGTCCACGAGCGAATTCGTCGAAGTCTCGACTGTGACCGTCTCCGATGCATTACCTATCGCCAGTGATAGGTCAAGGCTTGCTACCTGGCCGACTTCCAGCACCAGGTTCTGCTGCCGTACTGCGCTAAAACCCTTCGATGCCGCGACGACGACATACTTTCCTGGCTGGAGTGAGGGAATGGTGTATTGACCATCGCGGTCGGTCTGGCTGACTCGCTCGGCGCCGTTGTCGGTATTGGTCACGGTGATGGTAACTCCCGGAATCGCCGCGCCTGTTGGATCAGTGACAAGACCGTGCAGGGTCGCTGAGTTTACCTGTGCGGACAGGCGACCTGCGACGAGCAACACCGTGACAAGAGCTAGCCATTTCATCGCAAGGCCGAGGTTGCTTCTTGATATGCCACTTGATCCGCTTGAAGTGCACATCGAACTCACGCGCGCCAGACTTTTGCGTTTTGACTGAGTCATCTACAGGCTCTCCCGAAATCTACTTCAATAAGTTCAACAACTGCTTGCAAACTCTCACCGAATGTTGGTTCGGGCTAAACGTATTCAGTTACCGCCAACCAGCGCCAACACCGATCAGCTCCGAATGCTGTGTACAGCGTTACAGTTACTGTTTACTTTATGGCATATACGAAGGCAATAAGACCCTATGTGAGACCAGGCAAACTTGTCAACAAGATATTTGGCGGCTGTGTTGTAGACAGAACCAGCAGAGCCTTTTTTGTGCTTTTGCGGCTGAATTTCGCAAAAAGCAGATCCGCACGCCAACTTTATGGACGGCTTAAACTTCGATGAGCTTGTTCCAGACCCTCCCGCGCCGCCGCTAGATCCGGCTTGAGCTTAAGCGCCTCGTTGAACTGCCAGGCAGCCTCAGTAGCGCGACCGGTCTTGAGAAGCGCGTTACCCAAGCCCAAATGACCGCTCACATTCTCTTCACCTGCCACCAGCAGCACCTTGCGATATTCCTCAACGACGCGGTTCCAACGCGACTGGGACGCATAGGCCTCTGCGAGCTCGATCCTTGCGTCCAGCGCGTTCGGCTTGAGTTGGAGGGAGCGCAGTAGTTCCCCGATCGCGCCTAGCAGATCACCCCGTCCCTTCAGTTCCTTCGCGAAAGCGAAGCGAGCCGCAAACGTGTCGGACATTGCGCCGAACCGCGGCGGCCCCGATAGAGCGCGGGGGGCCTGAGGGTCTGCGGCGCGAAGCTGATTTAACTCCTCTACGAACGCCGGGTTTGCGGACGAGAGCTGTACAGCCCAAGATACGCTCTCTATACCGCTGCGCGTATCGCCGAGTTTGACCAGCACCCGCCCCAGGTCAAACCAGATCTTCGCCTGCCAGGGTAACAAGGAAGCTGCGTTGATCAGTTGCTCCTTCGCCGCTGCGAAATCTCCGGAGTCAGCAAGGATGAGCCCTAGGTTGTACTTCGCGATTCCGTAATCCGGCTTGAGCAGAATCGCATTCTGGAGGTTGACGATCGCTCCAGGAAGATTTCCGTTGGCGGCAAGTTGCAGCGCTCCATTGCTCAACCGGATTGCGTGAATGCCATCAGGTTTAAGCTGTTGCTGCTCGACTGCCAGGTCGAACTCGGCCGCTGCCTCGCCGGCCTTCTTGTCCGCCTTCAATACACGTGCAAGCCCATAGTTTGCGTCTTGCAGGTCGGGATTGAGTCGCAGAGCGACGCGAAACTCCTGCTCGGCCTCTTGCAAGCGGCCCAGACTGAGGAGCAGTTGACCGAGCGATGCTTCTGTCTCGGGCGCGTCGGGTTTGGCGGCGAGCGCGGCACGATACTCTGTGACCGCCTCGTCCTGCCCATCGGGCTGGACTTCCAGCGTCAATGCCAGATTAAGGTGCGCAGAAGCCTGTGTTGGGTGCATTTGAATCGCGTGTCGCAGGATAGCGATCGCTGCCGCTCGGTCGCCTAAATGCATCATGCCCAGCCCAAGAAGACTGTTTGCCTCTGGATAGTCCGGATCCAACGCCAGCGCCGCCCGAAACTCAGCGACTGCGCCCGCCCAGTCCTCCTTTACATCTGGCTCGGCTACCAGCGTTTGTCCGAGCCTGCAGTGGGCTTTGGCAGACTTGGGATCCAGCACGAGTACATGGCGGAACGCCGTCTCGGCGCTCCGGTAGTCCGCCATCTGTCCGTAGAGCAGACCAAGCTGATACCAAGGTTCAGGCTGGTTCGGGTTGATCGCGATCACGGCCTCAATCTTCGCCTTCGAGGACGAGTATCGGCCGTGGCCCGCGTCGTCAATCGCATGCTCCAGAAGATCGTTCTGGGCACCTTGTGCGCACAACGGGGATCTGGCATACAGAAGCAGTGCAAGATAAAGGAGACGTCTCACCAGGGGATTTCGCATGGAACGTGTTGAACCGAGAGATTCAGTCTTGCGGGCTCTTTTTCACGGGCCGCTGTCGGTAGAGCTTCTTGGCTTTAGGAAGAAGCGGTTGAGGGAAGGATGGATGCTGAGATGTCTGTACCCGTGCCCGACTTCCGAGCAGGCCTTTACTATACCGTTTCATTGTGTGCGCGTTTTTGTGAGATTCAAGTTGCTTCACGGTCCCGAAGTCTTCGGAAAGATGCCGGTCTGGGCGATCTCCTCTTTGCAGAAGATATTACAGGCTCGTGCAAAGCGAGCGAAGATCACCAAACAGATCGTGTGGCATACCTTCCGGAACACCTACAGTTCGTTGTGTTCGGAGTGTGGCAGTGACGTGAAGTTGCGCAAGAACTGATGCGGCACGCCAACCCTCGTCATCGCACGCTACTTAATGTAACGATAAAGTAACCGATTATCAATCTAAAGATTGAAGTGTACTTTGTAGAAGCCTTGCCGGCACGCTCGGGACCGGACGAACTGAGGCAGAAAACGGACACCACAAATGCACGTAATTTCCGCAGGATCGAAGCGCACATTGAAATTATTCTCTTTCCGCGTCAGGTTTTTAAGCCTCATTCTCTTCCTCCTCTTCTTGCCGTTCCTGACAAGAGCTTTTGCGCAAAGTTCGGTCCAAATAGTGCAATCCGGCCGAGAGCGCTTATCGCTTGATCGAGGCTGGCTCTTCCATGAGGGAGACATTCCCTTTCCGATCGTCACCGGACACCAGCCCTCCTACGACAATGCGAAGGCGGGGAGTTCCTCCGGCGCGGCATCAGCGGACTACGATGACTCCTCATGGAAACTGGTGAACCTACCGCACGATTGGGCTGTTGAACAGCCGTTCGACAGGAACGCCAACCTATCCCAAGGCTATCGCCAGCGTGGCGTCGGTTGGTATCGCAGATACTTTCGGCTGGATCCGGTGGACCGCGGAAAACACCTGGAGATCCAGCTCGATGGCATCGCGACCCACTCGACGATTTGGGTCAACGGGGTACTCTCGGCGCGAAATTGGTCGGGGTACAACTCCATTTACATTGACATGACACCGTTCGCGAGGTTCGGCAAGGAGCTCAACGTGATCAGCGTGCAGGTGGACGCGAACGCTATGGAGGGCTGGTGGTATGAAGGCGCCGGGATGTATCGGCATACCTGGCTAGTTAAACGAAACCCCGTGCATATTGCGACCGACGGGGTCTTCGCGGCCCCGGTCAAGAGCGCGGACGGAACCTGGTCGATTCCGATCGAAACCACCTTGTACAGCACGGAACAGAACCTATCGACTGTACAGGTCGAGTCGACGCTAATCGATCCTGAAGGCAAAACAGTGGTGAGCGGTCATACGGAGACAACCGTCCAATCTCTAAGAGAATCGATTGCGAAGTTCGCGCTCACGGTGAATTCCCCCAGACTTTGGTCGGTCGACCAACCTACCTTGTACACCTTGCGCACGGTGGTCAAACGGGGCGGAGTGGTTCTCGATGAACTCACGATTCACAACGGCTTCCGCACCATCCGTTTCGATCCCGACAAAGGCTTCTTCCTGAACGACAGGCCTATGAAGCTGATGGGCACCGCGAACCACCAGGATCATGCGGGTGTTGGAGTTGCGGTACCCGATTCGCTGTGGGATTTCCGCGTACGCCGCTTGAAAGAGATGGGTTCCAACGCCTATCGAGCCGCGCACAACGCGCCTGCCGCGGAGTTCCTCGATGCAACAGATCGTCTCGGGCTGATGGTAATGGACGAGAATCGGAACTTCGGCTTCAGCCCTGAGCACCTCAGGCAGCTGGACTGGATGATTCGCCGCGACCGCAATCACCCCAGCATCATTATGTGGTCCGTCTTCAATGAGGAGCCCTCGCAGGGCACAGAGATGGGCTACCAACTCGTGCGCAGAATGAGTGCATCTGTCAAGGAACTGGACACGACGCGCCCGGTCACTGCGGCACAGAGCAACTCGGATCTGAACCCGGTCAATGCATCCCAGGCGGCGGATGTCGCCGGCTTCAACTACGTCTATCGGGACTTCGATGAGTACCACAGGATCAACCCGACTAAACCGATGTTCAGTTCCGAAGACACGTCGACTGTTATCACTCGCGATCAGTACACCACGGATCGAAAAGCAATGCTGCTGGATTCATATGACGATCAGGTACTACCCTGGGGGCTTTCGCATCGAGACGCATGGAAGCAGGTCAACGAACGGCCCTTTATCTTCGGCACGATGGTGTGGACTGGTTTCGATTACCGCGGCGAACCGCAGCCACTCTCTTGGCCAGCCGCCGGCTCCTCTTTCGGGATCATGGACCTCTGTGGCTTTCCAAAGTCTGCGTACTGGATTCACCAGGCTCAGTGGATCACCGACCGCCCTGTGCTCCATATAATTCCGCATTGGAACTGGGCGGGCAGCGAAGGCAAGCCCATCAAGGTCATGGTGACGACGAACGCCCAAACTATCGCGCTGTTCCTGAACGGCAAGCCGGTTGCCGAGAAGCCTGTCGATAAATATGAAATGGTCACCTTTGAGGTGCCGTACAGCGCCGGGACATTGGAAGCGCGAGCGAGCAACGGCGGCAAGGAGGTCGCTCGCTTCGACGTTGAGACAACTGGTGCTCCCGCGGCCATTCGATTGACTCCGGACCGCCAAAGCCTGGCCGGTGACGGCTACGATGCACAGCCCATTACGGTGGAGGTTGTCGATGCAAAAGGACTTGTGGTACCCACAGCAGATGTCCCGGTCACTTTCACGCTTAGCGGTCCTGCCGCCATCATCGGGCTGAACAATGGCGACCCTACCAACCACGAACCGGAGAAGGGCACCCAACACAGCACCTACCATGGCCTGGCTCAAATCATTGTGCAGAGCGAACTGGCCGGCAAGGGTAAGCTGACGCTCCATGCGACAAGCCCTGGCCTGAACGCCGGCGACGCCTCCGTCAACGTGATAGCGACCGCGGCGCCTCCGGCCGTGGCAGAGATCTCGAGCCAAGCCCTGGTACTGATGAACTTGAAGCGATCGCCAGCATCAGCGAATAGTCCAGACCCAAACCAGCAGCTAGTAATCAGCGACATGAACAGCTGGACGCCAGCTCATCCCGACGCCTTGCCTCCGTTTCGCGATGGTGTGTTTGCGATTTACCGGACAAACTTTATGCCACGGAGAGCGGACCGTCCTTGATGCTCAGAACAAGGCCGCTAAAGATCTCCTGGTTCTCGTGCATTTTGTCTCTCGCCGTGCGCGGGTTACCGTCGTGCTCTGCCGCGTCGTGTATGGTGATCTCTACCAGAAGACCACCGAGAGTCCTCTCTTCGAAATGGCGGAGTCTATGCGCGATTCCACCTCACATAGAGTGCCGGTCTAAGAGATGCTTTCGATAGTTGCACGCCGAATGGAATGAGTCTGTTTGCAGTGGTCGAGTTGGGCTTTGATTTCTCTTGTAAGGCTATAATTCGGCCGCACTAACGAAGTTGAGAATGAAAGCACAAGGTGAATGAAGGGGTTACTTCCACGAGCTGAAGGCATGGTCCAAAAATATTTCCTGTAAAGTAAAGGTAATTAGATACATCTAACCCTATGACAATGCGCATGAAAGATATCGCGAAAGAACTTGGGGTCTCAGTCGTGACCATTTCAAAAGTTCTCCGCGACCACCCAGATATTAGCGACGAAACCCGCGAGAGAGTACTCAGTTACGTTAAGAAAGTTGACTATCAGCCGAACGTCCTGGCACGCAGCCTGGTAACCGGTCGAAGTTACCTCGTGGGACTGATTGTGCCCGATCTACTGCATCCTTTCTTTGCGGAAATAGCAAAATCACTCTCACAAGTGATCGGAGGGAAGGGCTATTCCTTAATCATCGCGTCGTCAGAAGAAGATCCTGAATTGGAAGCACGGGAGATTCGTCAACTGCAAGCACGCCATCTGGACGCTCTCGTAATCGCATCTTGCGCGCTGAACAATACTTCTATCGACAAGCTTGCACTCCATAACGATCCGTACGTGTTGATCGATCGCAATTTTTCGAAGGTCAAATCCAATTTTGTTGGAACCGACGATGAGGCTGCAGGCCGGATCGCGACAGAGCACTTGATTCAGATGGGCTGCCGGCGCATCGCGCATATAAGCGGACGAAATAACAGCACCGGTTATGGCCGATTACAAGGATATCAAGCGGCACTGCAGTCTCATGGGCTTCGCTATCGCAAAGAGTACGTCGTCAGCCGTCCCCATGTCGACGCCGACAGTATCGATCAAGGAAAGCAAGCCATGCAAATACTGTTGGGGCGTGAAATTCGCCCCGATGGTGTTTTTTGTTACAACGACCCTCTCGCGATAGGCGCGATGGAAAAGATTTTCGAAGAAGGGCTAAGTGTGCCCGACGACATAGCGGTTATTGGATGTGGCAACTTGCACTATGACTCCTCCCTGCGAATACCGCTCTCGAGCATCGATCAACAAAGCCATGCCATCGGTCGGCGGGCGGGAGAGGTTCTTCTCGAAATTATCGAATCAAAAGTGCCAAAGCCGCCTCAAAAGGTCGTTCTTGAACCGACTTTGATTGCTCGATTGTCTACCATGCGAAATTCCGCAGCTCACTCAGATGGCCCGAAAGTCAAGACGAAGAAGTAGACCTACCAAAAAGGTCGCGTTGCATACCACGCTGAGCTAAAGTGGAACTCTCAGAGGTGCGTAGTGGATCGCAGTAGTTGGAGGCCGCTTGGCCATGATGTCTCTCTGTTTCAACCAATAGGCCCTGCAGCGCGGGCTCCTTAAGCCTTGGCACGAAGAGTCAACGCTGCCTCTGGGGAACCATTCATCAGTTAGAAGTCCTAGTTCGTGCTGGGTGAATAGTCTTCCCTTTGCAAACCAGCCTGCCCGCCGTGTTCCGCACAGGCGACATACGTCATAACTACATCAAACGACTATCGAGAGGCGTGGGCGAAGGCAGCATGGCCATCGCCTTCATCCATCAATATCTGGCCCGGCAGGGTTGCGACCGAGGTAATTGAGGGGAGGGTCTGTCCGATCTAGCGTCGAAGACGGCGAGATCCGCGATTCATCCGATCAACCCACCTCTGCCGTCAAACCAAGCAAAGAGGTTCGCTGAACCGAGGCGCCGGGCCGCTCATAAATCGCCGTGCTTGCCAGATGATCTCTGTTTTGACTATCGTTAGCGGTAACGTTATTGGCAAATCGCCATCGGGAGCACCTAATGAGCTCAACAACGCAAATCTCCGATCTTCAAAAAAAACCGTTATCGCCCGATATGGAAGAATGGGAGGAGTTCCTTGAAGGACGATATAAGGAAGGTAAGTCGGAGAAGGAGTTCCGCCAATATGACGCAGAAGCCGACCCCGGTGTCGCCGAATTCTACCGCCTAAACCACACTTACCAAACTCACGCTTACGCGTTGGATAAGGAACATCAGTACTTCAGGCTTACGCGTGGCGAAAAGAGCATTTGGGAAGCAGCCGAATTCCTAAACACTTTGGTCGATGACAGCGACCCCGACACCGATTTGACGCAACTCGAACATTTGCTCCAAACCTCCGAGGCGATTCGGAAAGACGGCCATCCGCGTTGGATGGTGGCGACGGGATTTGTACATGATCTCGGCAAATGCCTTTGTCTCTACGGCGAACCGCAGTGGGGGGTGGTGGGGGATACCTTTCCAACAGGCTGTGCTTATTCTGACGCAGTCGTTTTTCCAGAGTATTTCCACGCCAACCCCGACTCTCAGAACCCGCAGTACCAGACAAAATTGGGCATCTACGAAGAAAACTGTGGCTTGGACAAAGTGACGATGTCCTTCGGACACGATGGCTACATTTATCAGGTCATGAAAAATTACCTTCCGTTGGAGAGCCTGTACATGCTGCGCTATCACTCGTTCTACGCCTGGCATCGGCACGGCGCCTACGACTATCTCTGCAACGATCAAGACCGCGCGATGTTGCCATCGGTCCTGAAGTTCAATCCATATGATCTCTATTCCAAGGGACATATCAAGCCGGACTTCAACCAACTCAAGCCTTACTACGATGACCTATTTGCAGAGTTCTTCCCAGATAAAATTGCTTGGTAAACTGCGTTCTAAGGCGAGAAACCCGGCGATGGTCTCCACGTCAACGGCGAGCTTACCTTTGGCGAAACATTACCGTCAACGGAGTTCTATCTCTCGCTTGCCTCGCCTATGTCAATGACGCCAAGAAACTGTCCCTCGGTATTTCCGCGTCTCCACATTGCCTTCGCTCGAAGCTATTGTGAAATGCCTGCCCAGAACAGGTCCGCACTTTAGTTCATCCGGATTGCAGGGTCAGAGTAAAGGACCGGGGCCGCAATTCGCTTCAAATTGAAGTGAGGATGATGCGAGCGATCTAGAGAATGCTGGCATTGGACCGACGTACTTTTATCATCCGCAGTACTGTCCGACAAAGCCGCCCCTAAACGATAGACGGCTCTCGGTTCAACAAAAAAACCATTCGTCTATCTTCAAAGATGGACTTTATTAGTGCTTTGCATCTTCGAAGCCGATTCTATAAACATAGGCATATTTACCGGGAGCTTCTGCAGGCACTCTAATATGCAATCCGTCCGCCCGTTGAGTGAAGGTCAATTCCGCAGACGCGCCAAGCAAGCTGACTGAGTTGACCTTGCGGGCACCCACGACGTCGCTGCTCAAGGTATGAATGACCGCTTCGCCTTCTTTTGGCCACGCCATCTCGATGGCGTACAAGGTCTCCCTATTTGTTGTAAAACGAAAGTCCTGCGCTGTATAAGGTTTGGTTTGCGTATCGTGAAAAGACCCCGCTTCTACTTTGGTGGGTCCTTCGCCAAAGCTTGTCCAGGGCCGTGTTCCATAGATCGCATTCCCATTTACCTTCAACCATGCGCCGACATCCAGTAGTACCTCTTGGACTGGCTGCGGTATGGTTCCGTCGGAACGGGGGCCGATGTTCAGCAGTAGATTACCGTTTTTGCTGACGACGTCGGCAAGCTGCTGCACGATAAATTCAGGCGTCTTGAAGGTATCATTCTCGATGTAACCCCACGATTTGTTGCTCACTGAGGTGTCGGTCTGCCATGCCTCCGGCAAAATGGACGACAGCTGCCCGCGCTCAATATCCAGCACAGCAGAGGTCTTCTGCATATCGACGAGCTTTGAGTTGATGATGCCAACCGGCCCGCGTTTCGAAGATTCATTGTAGTAATACGCCGCAAACTCGGCCACGTATGGCCGCACGGAAGGCTGACCAATCCACCAGTCAAAGAAGATCAAGTCCGGGTGATACTTCTGCACAATCTCTGCGTTTCGGGCGACCCAGTCTTTCGCATACGCTGGGGATACATAGGTCCAGTCCTCTGCGAGTGCGGCGCCATCGTCACCCAGCCTGGGATGGGCAGGTCCATAAAACGCAGCGTACTTCGGATCGTTCACATCAGAGTCCTGCTTGCGGCCACCTTCGAGGAACCAGTCATGCTCAATACGATGAGAGGACGCACCAAGATGGAGTCCTTCGGCCCGAACCGCCAACGCAATTTCTCCAGCGAGGTCCCTGTGCGGGCCCATCTTCTTTGCCGTCCAGTCTGAGAGATCACTGTCATACATTGCGAATCCATCGTGGTGCTCAAATACAGGAACGACGTATCGTGCTCCAGAATCCTTGAAGAGCTTGGCCCAGGCCTGCGGATCGAAGTGCTCGGCCTTGAACATAGGAATGAAGTCCTTGTAACCGAACTGGGTCAGCGGCCCATAGGTAGCCACGTGATGTTTATTGATGGAAGACCCTTCCAGATACATCTCGCGCGGATACCACTCGTTTCCATATGCTGGTACGGAGTACAGACCCCAATGGATGAAGATGCCAAACTTTGCGTCCCGATACCAGTCCGGTGCCTGATAGTTCGCTAGCGACTGCCAGTCCGGCTGAAAGGGTCCTTCCTTCGACTCCCGCTCCACCGTTGTGAGCAGGGCATCACGCTGCTTGTCGTACTTCGCGACGGCCTTCTGCCAGGTCTCATCGATCTGTGCTGCCCCCTGCTTGGCGGTGCTCAGGTATTGCGGGGCCACCTGTCCTGAAAGAGACGAAGAAAAGAGCGAGGCCACTAGGATGCTTAGTGCAGCGCGGTGCAATTTGAATTCCCTGCTGCATGATTCGTCCGATCGTGCTTTTCGTGCAGTAAGCATTATTTGCCTTTTCATGCAGATTATTTTTTTTCGGTGATGGCATTGATATCCAAAGTTGAAATAACTAAAAAGGGTTGCGCACGATAGACGGTATAGATAAAAGTGCCTAGGCGTTGATCTCCAATTCGCTCAGCGCACGCTGGCCATTCGCGAGAAAGGAAAAGAGAGCGACGCATACATAGGCAATTAACGGCACAAGGTAAGCGAGAGCGATACTGTGTCCGATCTCCGAAATCAGTCCCATGACCGGAGTCAGCACGGCGCCCCCGATGATCGACATTACTAAGAGAGAGCCTCCAATCTTCGTGTTGGGGCCGAGGCCTCGGAGACCCAGCGCAAAAATGGTTGGGAACATGACCGACATGAAGAAGCTGGTAAGAAAGATGGCCCAGAGGCCTATCCAACCTGGAAAGGCGATCGCCAACGCGACCAATGCTACGTTGGATACTGCGTAGTTGCCCATCAGCTTTGCTGGGGGAACTCGCTGCATAATCCATGCAGAGGAGAATCGTCCGAGGGCGAATGCAACGAGGGTTCCCGTAAGAAAAAAGCCGGCAAGTTTCTGCGTCTGATGGGCGTAAGCCTGGACGTACTGGATGAAGTAACTCCACGTACCCACTTGAGCCCCGACATACATGAACTGTGTAGCTACCGCCAGCAGGAAGTGCCGCTTGGTCAAAAGCTCGGAGAAGCGACCTTCGTTCTCCTCTGCCGCTGTCGATTCTGCGGCAATCTGAGGAAACTTGGTGAGGAGGAAGACTACCGCTAATACGAACGCGATGATTCCGAGCGCCATATACGGGGTCACGACGCGTAGCGTCTCCGACTTGAGGTAGGCCTCATAGGTATGGTTCGCCTTGCTCGAAGCGATGCTTTGCGGCGATAGTTCAACTCCGGAGAAGATGAAGATTGTTCCAAGTAGAACTCCCGAGATCGCTCCTAAAGGATTGAAGGCCTGAGCAAGATTCAGCCGTCGTTCGGATCCGGACGAATCCCCTATCTGCGTAATGAAGGGGTTGGAGGCTGTCTCCAAAAATGCCAGTCCGCCGGCCATGACGAAGAGCGCTCCAAGAAAGAACTCATAACGCATCGACAGAGCCGCCGGCCAGAAGAGAAACGCGCCGACACCGAAGAGCATCAGCCCGGCAGTCATGCCCACCTTATAGCCAGCTTTGCGCATCAACAACGCAGCGGGCATGGCCAACAGAAAGTATCCGAGATAAAAGGCGGACTGGACCAGTCCAGCCTCAAAGCGGCTCAGTGTGAACGACTTCATAAACTGGCCGATCAGCACATCATTGAGGTTGTTCGGGATGCCCCAAAGAAAAAACAACGAGGTAACCAGAGCGAATGGAACCTTCTGGCCTGGACCGATTAAAGGCTGGTCGTCTTGAAAAGTGAAGGGGGCGTCTTGTTGATGTGTGACAGGAATCATGCATTCCTCTTTGGAGAGTTGACAGCACGGGGCGAATTTGCACGTTAATCGAGCCGGACCATGATCTTGGAAAAGCGTGAAGGGTCACTGCTCCACGCCGCGAGAGACTCGGGGACTTCGTCGAGGCTGACAATCGCAGTCACAGCATCGTCTACTGGGAATCGACCTTGTTCGAGCATTTGGATGACGGCATGGAAGTCTTCCGGCAGGGCATTTCGAGACCCTAGAATATCCAGCTCCTTTAAAACGAACAGGCGTGTTTCATAGGCTACTGGTTCTTTAGCGTAACCAATGTAAACCACTCGTCCGGTGAATGCGACCTCTTCGACGGCCGCACGAAATGTCTCCGGAAGGCCGATGGCCTCGATGATCACGTCGGGCCCGTGTCCGCCGGTGAGTTCACCCAGGCGGTCGTGCATCGAATCAAGTGTGGTGTTGATGAGATCTGTCGCCCCTGCTTTACGCGCCAGCTCCAACTTCTTATCATCGACATCAATTGCAATGGTACGAGCTCCGATAAAGCCGGATGCCGCAACCGAGCCTAAGCCAACTCCGCCGCAACCGATGATGGCCACCGTATCCTCTGCGGTTACGCGCCCACGTCCAACGGCGTGAAAACCCACTGTAAGCGGTTCGACGAGACACAGCTCCTTGAGCGAGAGCTTTGCCGGATAGATTTTCTCCGGAAGCTCTGCAATGTATTCGGTGAGCGCGCCATCGCGCTGTACGCCGAGCGTCTGATTAAACTGGCATGCGTTCGGACGACCGCGTCTGCACGACGCACACTTGCCGCAGCTTGTGTAAGGGGACAACGTCACATCTGTCCCGGCGGCGAGATCCGGGCGCCCCGGCGTGTCATGGACGATTGTCGCAGCAATCTCATGGCCCAGGATGCGTGGAAACTGCACGAGCGGGTTCTTACCACGATAGCTGTTCAGATCAGTACCGCACAGTCCGACTCTTTTTACCTTCAGCAGTATCTCTCCGCCAATATGCGAAGGATCTCTCACCGTCTCTACCGTCGCTTCACCTGGCTGTTTTAGTACAAGTGCCTGCATCTGTGTGCTCCCTTTCACGACTGTTCTACTGCTTCATCCTCGAGCGTCCTGGAAAATGATTGCGTCTACGCTATGAGAGTCGATAGGCTTCGATCGCGGTTCCCCCGAAGACGCGCTCTCGCTCAGTTTGTGACAACGATTGGAGCAGAGACTCAAGCGTCGAGAACCACCGACGATAGCTTGTCCCCACGGTGCACACTGGCCAGTCAGAACCAATCATAAGTCGACTCGGTCCGAATGCCTCCAGCACAACGTCCGCATAGGGGCGCAGATCTCCGATCGTCCAGCAATCCCATGCAGCCTCAGTGACCATACCCGAAAGCTTGCAGTAAACGTTCTGCTCCTTTGCGAGTATGCGAAGGTTGGTACGCCAGGGTTCGAGCAGACCAGCGGCAATCTTAGGCTTTGCGATATGATCCAGTACGAACAACTGGTTTGGATGTTGTCGGACGAACTCAATTGCGTTGGGAAGCTGATGCTCGACGATCAAGAGATCGTACACCAGACTCGTGCTTTGCAGCGCCCGGATACCAGCAGCGAAAGCATCGCGTTGAAGGAACTGTGGATCCTGCTCTGCCTGCACTATGTGGCGAAGCCCTTTGAGATGCTTGTTCGAGGTCAGTAGCTCAAGCTCTTCGCAAAAGTTCGCGCCGGCGATCTCCGCCCAGCCAATAACGCCACGGATCCAGTCAAACTGATTGGCCATCTGGAGAAGCCACCTGGTTTCTTCAACCGTCTGCCGAGCCTGAACCGTCAGCACGCCATCGATTGCAGCTGCTGCGAGCTCCGGCGCGAGATCCTGAGGTAACATATCGCGCTGAAGTGGCGCCATTGACGCATCGATCCAAGCATATTCTGGCTGCGAATAGTGCCAAAAATGTTGATGAGCATCAATACGATCTGTCATGGGTCTCGACGTGGTCGGACGACTTAGCATAGTCGATATGGCCGGATGGCCATACGTAGTTGAAGTCAGATCCGATTGCAGTGGTGATCTCTTGAATCACGCTCGCATCCTCAGAGGGATCAAGGGCTCGCAGATTCTCTTCGAGTTCCTTTACGGTCGACATGCCCACAAGGGTAGACGACAC
>Ga0302233_10001026_pt1 | contig 20505 bp, 18 predicted proteins | sample II_Palsa_N3_1_FD_193516 | JGI IMG/M metagenome (GOLD analysis project Ga0302233, IMG submission 193516) | Peat permafrost microbial communities from Stordalen Mire near Abisko, Sweden - II_Palsa_N3_1 | ecosystem: Environmental > Terrestrial > Soil > Palsa > Peat permafrost | place: Sweden... | reverse complement strand
CGCGCGAATAGCCCATCATGGTCCAGCATCAAGCGATGCCGTTGTTAGAAACCGGATATACGTGTGCAGTCGGCACGGGGCGCCAAAGCAATGGGGGCTTGCAATGGGGAGGAGTCCATATACGGACCTTGCGCCATGTCATTGAAGTAGCCAATCCGATCCCTTTTGGTCCTCAGTAAAGCCGTTCGAATCTAACTTAGCTATCATGTTCTGCGAGGCGCCCTTGCATCATGCTTGGGCGTCATACAGGGGGCAATTGATGAATTTTTTCCGCGGGTTATTGGGCGGCTTGTTGCTGCTGTGCGCAAACTCGGCTTGCGCGAAAGAAACAAGCGATGCCGCTCTCGCTTATGATCAGGGCCATTACCACGAAGCACTGGCCATACTCACGCCACTGGCTGCAGATGGTGATCACCAGGCGCAGGCACTTCTCGGCTTGATGTACGCGCAAGGCAATGGCGTTCCGCGGAATGACACCAAAGCGGCGGCCTTATTTGGCCAAGCTGCGATTGAAGGTAACCCGTATGCAGAATCGTATCTTGGCAAAATGTACTTCAAGGGACGCATCCAGCACAGGCCAAACGTGGTCGTTGGATACGCGTTGCTGAAGACGTCGGGGATATCGGTTCTGCCTGATTCGAAGACTACCCTGGCCAACGGCGAGCTGAACGCGGAGCGAAGCATCATGACCGTGGCGCAAGTCAGCCAAGGGCGTACGCTCGCAGATGAAATTCGGCGTGTTGGATTGCTGGTAGCGCTGCGGGGTTACTTGGGCGAAGAGAAGGCCGATGACGTGCTATGTAGTCCTTTGGCTACCAAAAACGCTTGCGAGGGTGATCGTGATGTGACCGGCGTTCCGCCATTGCGGCTCACTATTGATGAGGCGGGGGCTATCCGCCAATCAGGATCGGAGATGAGCTTTCCGCAGCTAAGGGCGCTGCTCCTTGTGAGCGGTGCTCGAATACCACAGTCAAAGATCATCCTAACCGTGAACAGCGACGGTCCAGTCGCAAACGAAGCCGTTGCGATGGTAATCGCCCAGGTTGAGAAGTGCGGTGACTCCTTCATTTCGGTGCTGCGAGGTCATACGGCTGGGGGTATTGCCAAAGCTACGGACTATCATTTCTCGGTGGTTCCTGCCGAAGTGGAACCTACCTCCCAAGCTCAGCATCAGCCGATCTTTCCTGCTGACGCGGAGCAGGTTCGTCACGAGGGAAATCCTGTCGTGCTCGTGTCGCTGGATGATCAAGGTCATATTCGGTTCGCTAGAATCTACCGAAGCAGTGGCTATCCGGAGCTCGATGCCAGTGCTGTCGACGCAGCCAAGCAATGGACTTATGACCCTTGTTTGAAAAATGGCGTTGGTTTCGCGTGCGCAGTACACATACCGGTCAATTTCTTGCTTACTCAACAGCCAATTGTTAGCGGCAGCTAATAGATTCGCGCAATCGTCAAACGCAATGCCGAGGTCGTCCGCTTGCGCCCCATAGGGGTCGACCCGAAGTTAGAAGAAGTCGGTACCGCACTTACTCCGCACAGGCAGAGGTGTTATGAAGAAGTTGGTAGTTTTTGCGCTCATGGCAATCGGGGCAAATGTGCATGCGGCAGATCTGAACGAAAAGGCGCACCTGGCAACTCTTGCGTCTGGTTTGCGCGAAATCTACAAGAAGTGCGCGCTTGAAATTGATTTGGATATTTCACAACTACCGGGCCATCCGTCGACCGAGAATGCGAAGCAAGTGGTTGGCAAAGCGATAATTTGCCATGCACAGGGCAACGTTCAAGGCTACCGGCAGTTGCTGGGGCCTAAATCTTCCGACAGCTTCATTGCTGGTTGGTCGTACAACCTACTGCTCAAATGGGGCGACATGATGGATACGCTCGCAGATCCGTTTGACATGTCGGCCGCCGAAAGAGCGGTGAATAACTTCGACGCCGCGGTAGAAAGAATGCGCGCCGGAGTAAGTGATCCTATCAAGCCGCCAGCGCCACCACCGCCCCCGGACCGCGGCAATTTCGAACAATCTAACGTGACCTATCCGGTGTACGATTCCGCTGCCTACTGCACGCGGGAAGCGAGCAATGCAGCAAATAAGGCGGCTGCGACTGAAAGTTGCAGACGACGTGAGCGCATAGCTGCGGCCTGGATTGCCATCCACGCAACGGATTCTGCACTTAACGCTTGCCGAAGTGGCAATTCCGACGTGGGCGTGTCCTATCAGGGGCTGCAAGAATGTTTGCGGGGACGAAGCGCCTGAGATACTGGCGCTGATTTGCTACCGTGCAGAATGAGCCGAAGCAGGTGTGGCTGCGGCGGCTATCGGTTCTGAGGCTTCAAGCAGATGGGTCGCGATATCTGGCATATTTGCGCGATGTCCGTTTGCGACCCAAAGCAGACGCCTTCGAATTCTGGAATATAACCATTTTGGACTAGGTAGCATGCGCAACATTGGTATCTGCGGCGGCAGCTCAATCCGAGAGCTTGGCTCGGTGTCGGACGTGACGCTCTTCTTTGACAGCGTTGTTGCCTACGCGATACCCAGCACGAACAGGGATTGGAGCTTGATCAGCGACAGGCTCTATAAGCGTTATGTCAGGCAAGAAGACTTGGACGAAACGTCAGGCCTGATGACTGACGTCAAACATGCATTCAGCTCAGTATCTAGCTCAGCAGTTGATTGGTCGAACCTCAACGACCTGTCCAAGTCGTCCAGCCGATTGGACTCCAAGCAAGCAACCCTTGATTTGGTCTTCGCAGATTACTTTGTTCAGTTCGACTACTGTGTCGCATCGGCAAAGATCTTCTACGAGTCGTGGAAGATCTATCAGCCTGTAAAGGTAGCGATCTCTGACATACCGGCCTTCATGACGGACAAGAAACGCCCCATGGCGGCGTACGACGCGCTGGACGGCTTACCATTTTGGCAGCAGTAATTGCTTGGCACAGACATCCGCTTGCGACCCGATGCTGACATTAACCACCTATGGGATGTTCTGACGCGAACTCAGGTCAACTCCGATATGGCTGCGTGATTGAGATTCGAGATTGAAGCCCAGGCGCGACGTGCGGCAAGGTAAAGGATAGCTCGGGAAAGCAGCGACTTAAAATTGACTAGCAAAGGAAGTGGATATGGGGGCGAGACAATTTGTTGTGGTCGGCTTGAGGCTGTTTGCCGTGTGGCTGTGTGTGAGCGCACTCCAATTCTATGCACTTATGTCGGCGTTGAAGCGCATGACAGTGGACTGGGGGAATTCCGCGTGGATGGGCATCTTGGTCGTCGGAGTGTGCGCAGCGGTGGCACTTCTTGTCTGGGTGCTTAGCGGAGCGATCGCCCGCGCTCTGACGTTGGGGGTCGCCAAGACGGTGGAAACTAGGCTTTCGGCATTCGATGTCGTTGCCGTCGGGTGCATCTTGATGGGCTTGTGGTGGTTGAAAGCGTCAGTTGTTCCTCTGGTGACGCTCTGGATGCGAGCTGCTGCTTCGTCGACCGAAGCTGGGCAATCGGCATTCGTATGGCTCGGAGTAGAGGGTAAAACCGTAGCTATTGGGTATCTGTTGGAAATCGGCATTGGGCTATTCTTTATCTGCCGACCTTACGATATTGCTAAGTGGGTATTGCGTCACTCGCCTGCCGCCATAGCGGTGGACGCGCGACCACCAGAGCGATTCGACGTACTGCTGCGTCGGGCGACCGAACTTGGACTGCGACAGTCTGTCAGGCCAGACATCGTGACCAATCTGACTGAGCAAATCGCTTCCCACCCGGATGTCCTTCGCCGGTTTCTCGAGTTAGAGGAATTACTGCGGTATAAGGCCAATCCATTTACAAGAAGCGCAGCTGCCCGCGCGATCGTACTGACGGGACCGGCTGCCGCTGCGCGTGCAAGAGATCTGGCCATAACGCAGCTCGTCGAGGAGGAAGATCCTGAGGTTGTGAAGAGCCTCAGAAGATTGGTCGAACTGGCCAGTCAGGGAGGACTGGCCGATTCAGGTGAGCTCTTCGGATTTTCAGGAGAGGAAGGGAACGCTTAGTTAGAAAATTGGGTGGCTTTATCGGAAATGCAACGAAGGGGAATCTGATGCGTGTCATTGGCACCAAGGTAAGCGCGGCCCTTTTTACGATTGCAATTTTGGCTCCGTGGGCGATAGAGCTTGCCTGGGCCGAAAACGGTGCTCTCGATCACTCATCTAACGCACCAACACAAGTTGGAACCTACTATTGTGCCAAGTCTCCAAGCACTGGAACCATTCTTGACATAGCGGTCGGACAATCCGTTTCAGATAACTGCAAGCTTCTGGGTAAGTATCATTTCCCGACGAACTTTGCGGCGAAGGCGCCCCGCTACAAAGGTTGGGTGCCTTTAAACTTGAACAGTATTGATTGGATCTACATAGAGCAGGGATCGATCCGGAAATCAAATAAAGGTGTCTACTACTGGGTTCTCGAGGAATACGATGGAAGTATCCGTCCCGACAATTTTGGTCACGCCAGATCCCTAAAGTCCCACGCCGTCATACACTGCGATTCGCATATGATTCAGCTCTTATCAGAAGCTGGATACAGCGAGAGAGGCGCTATGGGGAATATTGTTTTTACGAATGGTAGCAGCCCTCTGCGCGAGATCGTTCAAGGGCCACCTCAGGCCATCGAAAAACTGTTGTGCGAGAGCGAGTGAACGGAGATAGCAGATTTGGATCTAGTCCAAGCTGATGATTTTGTAACGTCCGGTTTTGGCCGAAAGCCGCCGTTAGCCTTAAATCGAGACCGGACCCGTCGAAGATTCCCAGTCAAGGCCCCGACCCCTTCTTCGGTTGCCCACCCTGGTCACGCGTCGACGGCCAGAAACTGTCGTGCAATGCATCGTCCAGTTGGTCGGCCAGACGATCGAAACATCGGGCTAGAGCGCTGGGCGATAGCTGGAGATGGCCCGTTTCGTCGTTAACGCGTGCAGTGAGATCGGCCAGCAGCCGAATCTCTTCACGTGTATGGCAGAGCCGTTCGTGGGCTGCTTCGGGAAGGTGGTAGCACAGTTCGGCAACCTGATCCTTTTCCATGGCTCGTCACTCCTTGTGAACTGAACAACTGTCGAAACGGACATATTGCGAATACTTCGGATCATCTTCCGTCAGGTCAACATTTCGAGGATTCGGGTGCTGCTGTTCAGACCGTGATTCTCCGTTGCCTTCTATCGAAGACGACAAAGGCAGCGCTGGAGAAGCCCTGCATGCGGACCGAATCCAGGCTGAGCGATTCCCGTTGGTTGATGTCTGCCGTCGGCACGATGGTAGCTGTGAATTTCAAAAATGTCACGCATAGAGGGTGAACTTATAGGGCGTGGCCTGATAGAGGTCCAACCGGGCATCGTTCCGCGAAATCGGAGATCGCAATGCCAACTGATCCACGCGTCTTATTTGGGCAGCGCCTAGCCCAGGTTCGCAAGGCCAAAAGCTGGTCTCAAGAGCGCCTCGCCCTTGAGAGTGGGATCGCGCGCAGCTACCTCGGCGGGGTTGAGCGGGGCCAGCGCAATATTGCGTTGCTCAATATCTGCAGGCTGGCCGATACCTTGGGGCTATCAGCGGCATCCCTGATGGAGCTTCCTAACAAATAGGCGTGGAGTTTCCCCAGCAAGAGAGCCCAGGGTCAGGTTCATTTTCCGCCAGACCGAGGCCCACAGTTGCACGATTTTGCGTGGTCTCCCGCGCTCCTGGATGGCAGAAACACAGCGACGACAAAGGGGGCGGTTTCAACCGGTCGATGCAACACTCCAGCTGCCTACGCAGTCTTCGGTGGGTTGCATCGACCGGCTGAAATTGCCACCTCAAGCCGACATTCGCGACCGTGCGTTCCCGGGGAGGCTCGCAACCCGAAGCCACATCACCGTTCGCGAGTTCAACGCCGGCCTCGACATGAGACCGCGCAAACGAGCCGTCAACGAGGTACTTACCAAATGTATGGAAACCGGGCGGTGCCGATGATGCAGGGCACACAAGCATGAACACGCCTCGCGGTGTCCCCGCAGTGTCCGCCGTTCTGTCCGCGGACAGGGTGCGCGTGTCGCGACGATTCACAACACTCTGAAAAAACGTCGGAAAATGCCTTTCGCATAGCTGGCACGATATTCGCTTCGATCAGAGAGGCGCTGGAGTGCGGCAGGTCGTACTATCCGAGGGGCACTACATTGTTCAGCTACTACTTGATCTCGCACTACGCAGCCTCAAGCGAAATCCGGCGCTCACCGCGTTGATGGCGCTCAGCATTGGCGTGGGCTCGCATTGGCGATGACCACATGGACGATAGTGCGCTCGATAGATCGACAGACCGAGCGTCTTTCAACTATCGAGTGACATGACAGGGGAGCGTTATGGGGGGGTATTACGTTGTGTTGGCGTTGCGAAGCAGCGCGCGAAGCAAGGCTTTGACCGCGCTGGTGATCGTGCTGCTGGGTTTCGGGGTGGCGGCGTGCATGGTGAGCTATGCCGTGTTCCGTGCGACCACGAGCGACCCACTCCCCGCCAAGTCTTCCCATCTTTACATCCCGCAGATCGACAATGTTGGTGCGGCCTACAACGATCAGGGCGAACCCATCGAGACGCTGAGCTACATCGATGCGATGGCGCTGTGGCGGGCACGCAAGGCGAGCCGGCTAACATTGCTCTATGCCACAACATGGCAAGTGGAATCGGGTAATCCGTTGATCCCCGCCATGTCGCTGGGTGGCGACGCGGTGACCGCCGACTTCTTCTCGATGTTCGATGTGCCCTTTCGCTTTGGCGGCGGGTGGACGGCGGATGACGATGCACAGCGCGCCACCGTGGCGGTCATCAGTCGGCACTTGAACGAAACGCTGTTTGCCGGACAAAACAGCGTCGGACGCGAGATCCGGCTGGATGGCCAACTCTTCCGGATCGGCGGCGTGCTGGAGGACTGGAACCCGAGACCGCGCTTTTTTGACGCCGGCAGTCATGGAACTGTCTATGCGTTCGATGACGCGGGGGATATCTACATCCCATTCACCCGCGCGACCGATATGAAGAAGGACAGCACCTTCGTTTATTGCCCGACGGCATCACGGCAATCGGATACATCCCACTGGGATGCCTACCTGCACAGCGAATGTGACCGGATCGATGCGTGGGTGGAGCTTGCTACACCCGTCGACGTGGATCGCTACCGCGAATACTTGCGCAACTATGCCGGGGAGCAGCAAAGCCTCGGGCGCTTCTCGTGGGCCCCCAACATACGCCTGCGCAGTCTGACGGATTGGCTGCCGTACTGGCAGATCTCGCCCAGCACATCCACCTTGTCCATGCTGGTCTCTGCCAGCTTTCTGCTGATTGTCCTGGTCAACGTCGTCGGACTCATGCTTGCCCGATTCATGCGGCGAGCACCGGAAATCGGCATTCGCCGCGCCTTGGGTGCTTCACGGTCGGCCATCTACCGGCAGTTCCTGACCGAGGCGGCCACCATGGGATTTGTCGGCGGCCTGCTCGGCGTGGCACTGACGCTGCTGGGCGTATGGGGTGCCGGGGGACTCTTCGAGCCGAACATTGCGCGCCTCGTGCATGCCGATACCTCGCTGATAGCACTGACCGTGCTGCTCGCGATGACTGCCACAGTGGTCTCCGCCTTGTACCCGACCTGGCGCGCATCGCAAACCCAGCCCGCCTGGCAAATCAAGATCAATTGAGGTTCCCGTCATGGCACTCAGCAGGACATTCATGCAGCTGCGCCCGATCGTTGCTGCACTGGGTCGACACAAGGTGGCCACCCTGCTCATCGTCCTGCAGGTGGCGCTGACGCTGGCGGTGGCATCCAACGCACTGTTTATCGTGGCAACGCGCATCGTCCATCTGTCTCGCCCCACCGGAACGGACGAAGCCCATATCTTCGTTATCCGCAACGGGTGGAAGATGGGTCAGAATGCGGCCCAGATCGATGCGAATATTCGCGCCGATCTGGATACCCTGCGGCATGTCGCGGGCGTGCGTGACGCGTTTTCCAGCCAGGGGTTTCCGCTGGCTGGATATAACGCCAATATCATCACAAGACTGAAGCTCGAACCGGACCAGAAGACGCGTGCGCAATTGGCCACGTTCTTTGCTTCCGACGAGCACACGATCGATACGCTTGGCATATCACTTGTCGCGGGGCGCAATTTTCGCCCCGATGAAATCACTGCCATCGGCCCCAACGACAAGATGTCTCCTCCAGGCATCATCGTCACCCGCAGTCTTGCCGATAAGCTGTTTCCCGATGGTTCGGCTCTGGGCAAGACGATTTACCTGCCGGATGGACCTGCCGCCATCATCGGCATCCTCGCCAGCCTGCAGGGGCCGCTCAAACATTCGAGCCCCCTGGATGGCTATACGGTGCTGGTCCCGACGCATTATCTCGATCCAGCGGGTGCCGTGTATCTGGTGCGTACCGACTCCACCACCATGAAGCCGGTGATCGCTGCGACGCTGAAAGCGCTACAAGAGCGTAGCGGCGTACGCATCATCGATCCGAAAGAAGGCGTCTTTACCATGGCCCAGGAGCGTGAGCGCGCTTATGCAGACGATCGTAGCCTGGCGGTGCTGATGAGCATCCTCAGCGGATTGCTGTTGCTGGCTACCGCAGGCGGAATCGTGGGGTTGAGCAGTTTCTGGGTCAGCCAGCGACGCAGACAAATCGGCATCCGTCGTTCGCTCGGCGCAACAACGGGCGATATCCTTGGCTACTTTCACACCGAGAATTTGCTGATCGTCAGCGGCGGCATCGTACTTGGAGCGTTGCTTGCGTTCTTTGCGAATCTCAGCCTGATGCATGTCTATGAATTGCCACGCATGCCGCTTTACGTGCCACTACTGGGTGCGCTGCTGTTGTGGCTACTCGGGCAACTGGCCGTATGGGGACCGGCACGATATGCCGCCAAGGTGCCGCCCGTGGTCGCCATTCGCACAGAGTGAGCGGCGACAGTGATTGCCCTGCTTTGGACATGTCTGCTTTTGGCCGCAATTTAATCGGGTCGATAGCGGATGGGATCGATCCCGTTTCAGCGAGGACTCCACCCGTCCACGTTAGTAAAAAGGCTTTGCGTGGCACGTAACCAAGGCGCGTGATCAGCAGATTCGAGCCCTTGCGTCGGCGACCTTAGCCCGGCGGGCTGACAATGGCGGCCTCCGACCCGATACGGGCATACGCGATGCGCGTATCGGCGATCGAAGGCAGCCGGGTAGTCGGTCGTGTCTTACTCCAGGACTACATCCGATATCCGAACCATCGCTCTCGGCGGCGGGCGAGACAAACCGCCCGAGGGATGCACCAGGAAATTCGCTAGCGTTGAGTTGGGATGGCCGGGTGACATCGTTCAACGAGGCCAAGTCGCGATCCTGGCGTACTTACTTCGCATCGCCCGCCATATTTTCGTGAATGATCTGGGCGACCTTCCCGTCGGCGTTGGCCAACTGTTGTTCAAAAATGTCCGTACTAAAAGCGGGCTGCGTCGGGGCCTTCTGGGCAAGCATCGCGCCGCTGTCGTCATGCAAGTCCACTCTCGTATCCAGGGACATGCCGATGCGGAGCGGATGTTGGTCCAGCTGCCGGGGATCGGTGAACACGACGCGCACGGGAATGCGCTGCACGATCTTGATCCAGTTGCCGGTCGCATTTTGCGCAGGCAGCAGCGCGAAGGCGCCCCCCGTTCCCACGCCGAGCTCCAACACCCTGCCACCGTACTTGACCGCATGACCATAGACATCGGAAGTCACTTCCACCGGTTGGCCGATGCGCATGTGATTGAGCTGGGTTTCCTTGAAGTTGGCGTCGATCCATATCTCGTGCAGCGGTACGACAGCCATCAGCGCCGCTCCAGGTTGCACGCGTTGGCCGACTTGTACGCTGCGTTTGGCGACATAGCCTGTTACCGGTGCCAGCATGGTCGTGCGAACTTCACTGAGATAGGCGGCACGATACTCAGCGGCAGCGGCTTTGACATCAGGATGTGACTTGACGATGGTGTCGTCGACCAACACCCTATTGGTCAGCAGTTGCTGCTCGGCCGTCGTGAGCGAACTCTCGGCAGCGGTCAGTGCGTCTTGTGCGTGTGAGAGTTCCTCCGCAGAGATAGCTCCTGAGCTGGCCAGGTTAACGCGACGTTCGTAGTCGGCCTTTGCCTTTTGCAGCGCAGTCTGCCGTACCGCGACATCGGCCTGCGCACCTGACACGGTGCTATACAGACCACGCACCTTACGCACTGTGTTGGCGAGGTTTGCGGCGGCATGTTCCAGCGCAACATCCGCGTCTGCCTTGTCCAGCTTGACCAACACGTCACCCTTGTTTACCAGGTCACCGTCATCAGCGCCGATACTGACCACGGTGCCCGTAATCTGCGGCGTGATCTGCACGATGTTGCCGTTGACATAAGCATCGTCAGTACCTTCGTACCAGCGACTTGCCAGGACGTACCAGACACCAAAAACGATGGCGGCCACGAGGATAATTGCGCCCAGGATGCGTAGCATCAAGCTGCGGCTTTTCTTGTTGGGTGGCGTGGCTTCTTTGGGAGCCGAAGAGGTTTCAGTAGACATGACGGCTGCCTCAAGAGCGATGATGAATGAGGGAAGGAGAGTTTGCGTCGGCGGCGACCGTCGACACGTCGGGAGCGGGCCGGCTTGGACGATAGCCACCACCGAGCGCCCAAATGATTTGCACGGAGTCATCGGTCTGCTCGGCATGCAGCGTGGCCATGCGCTCCTGGGCGATCAGCAGTTCCTGGCGCACGCTGAGGGCTTCCAGATAGCTGCCAATGCCCGCTTTGTAGCGTTTCTCGGCTAGCGTCCAGGCATCGTTGGCCGCATCGAGTGCGCGCTGCTGCGCGTCGATCTGCACCTGTGAGGAGGAGAGTGCATCGTTGTCGTCGCACACTTCGTTGACTGCACGCACGAGCGTATCGTTGTACTGCGCCACGGCGAGATCGTATTGCGCGTCCTTGCCGTTCAAGTCCGCACGGCGGCGACCCCCATCAAAGATAGGCAGGCTGATTGCCGGGCCCGCGTCGTAGAAGCGGGACTGCGCCGTGAAGAGATTGCCGCCGCCGAGCGCGATCAGACCCGCCATTGCGCTGATGTTGACGTTGGGAAGGAACTGGGTCTTGGCCGCAGCGATGTCTTTACCGGCTGCTTCCACGCGCCACCGCGCGGCAACGAGGTCGGCGCGATGCCCCAGCAGTTCGACCGGTAGATTGGCTGGCACCTGCAGGATGCCTGGTGGCAACAGCTGCGGGCGGGCGATCGTCAAGCCACGATCAGGACCTTTGCCCAACAGCACGGATAGTGCGGATTGCGCTGCATCGATCGCACGATCCGCCCGTGCCTTTTGACCTTGTGCACTGGCGGCTTCCGAATCGCTCTGCTTGAGCTGCACTTGACTGTCGATACCAGCGGTAACCCGCTGCTGGGTCAACTTGCGCACGTCCATCGCGCGCTCGAGCTCGGCCGACGCGACATCCTGCTGAGCGTAGGCGTAACCCAGCTGCACGTATGCGCGAGCGACGTTGGTGGAGAGTTCGATACGCGCCGCCTGTGCGTCAACTTCTGCGGAGCGCTCGCGCCCAAGAGCAGCCTCCCATGCAGCGCGTTCACCACCCCAAAGATCAAGATCCCATTTGAAACTGGCGTCGACATACTTCGCAGCGCGATTGTGGCCCTTGCCAATCGGGGGGAGCGTCGTCGGCACGCGAACTTCGTTGACGCTTCCCGCGACGTTTACTTCCGGTTCGCGGTCGGCATCAGCCTGCGACGCTTCGGACTGTGCCTGGCGCGCGCGCGCGTCGGCCTCTGCGAGGCTCGGGTTGTCATGCAAGGCCTCGCCAATCAGTGCATTGAGCTGGCTGTCACCCAATGCGGTCCACCAATCAGCTTTCGGCCACGCGGCTGGCGATACTTCCACGTTCGCTATAGTGCGGTTAACCGCGAGGGAGTTGGGGTCGATGGGCGCACCGTCCGGACGCAGGCCGCCGCTGTTGGCACATCCTGCCAGTGCGAGGGTCATGCCGACCGCTGTCGCAGTGAGATGAACACGCATGGTCTTGGTCTCAGTGAGTGGGATGGATTGATCGGATGAAGCGCGCAAGCGCTTCGGCCTCAAGCGCGTTGGCAATGGGCGATGCCGGCATCGATGTCCGCAGTCACGCTGTTGCGCGTTTTCGTCAACATCATGAAGCCGATACTGTGCACCGTCGAAAAGGTCTTCTTTGCGTAATGTTCCATGTCGAAGTCCCTGGAGCCGTTGAATGCGTAATGCAGCAATCCGTTGTTGCTCGTTCGGTTGACCCTCCTATCGGCGAATCATCAGTGGCCGCCAGCCCCCGCCGCGCCTGCCGCCGCATCCTTGCCTGGATGGGTGATCCAGATCAGCGGAATGATCACAATGAAGATGATCGCGGACAGCCAGAAGATGTCGTTGAGACCGAGCATGGCCGCTTGTGCGTTCAAGCCGTTCTCAACGAAGGCGAGTGCATTGGATGCACCGACCTGAAGCGTCGACTGAGCCTGTGCGACCGAGTACGTGAAGATCGGGTTGAAGCTGTTGGCTTGTTCGGTCAGTTGTGAGTGATGCAGGATCGTGCGGTCGTTCCAGCCGGTCGCCAGCAGCGACGTTCCAACGGCGCCCGCGAAGACGCGTACGAAGTTCGATACGCCTGCGGCAGAGGGGATCTTGTCGGGCGGCAGGCCCGACAGGATGATCGCAGTCAGCGGCACGAAGAAGAGAGCGGTCGGAATACCCTGCAACAACGTTGGCAGGATCAACGTGAATTGATCGATGTCGGTGGTGTACTGCGCGCGCAGGAAGAAGACACCTGCAAACCCGACGAAGGCTATGGTCGCCAAGATGCGAGTTTCAACCTTCATCATGATCATGCCCATCATCGGCGCTAGGATCACAGCGAAAATTCCCAGTGGAGCAGTCACCATTCCCGCGTCGACGGCGCGATAGCCGAGATACTCCTGTATCCACTGCGGCAGGATCACCAGGTTCGCGAAGAAGATCGCATAGGCGACTGAAATCGCTACCGTGCCGCCGAAGAAGTTGCGTCCGGCAAACAGCCGTATATCGACGATCGGCCTCTCTTCGGTCAGCTCCCAGATCACGAAGAAGGCGAGGCCGATCAGCGCAAACACGCCGAGCGCACAGATGACAGGTGAGTTGAACCAATCCAGATCTTTGCCTTTGTCGAGCATGACTTGCAGCGCAGCGACCCAGGCGATCAAGGCGAGCAGTCCAACCGTATCGATCGGCGAACGATGCGTGGCCGTCTCACGGTCGCGATAAATCCACCACACTACCGCAGCAGCGAATATGCCTACCGGCACGTTGATGTAGAAGATCCACGACCAGCTATATCTATCGGTGATCCAGCCGCCCAAAGCCGGACCAACGATGGGGCCGACCGTTGCCGTCATGGCCCACAACGACAGCGCGCTGCCTCCTTTGTCTTTTGGAAACGTGGAGAGCAGCAGCGCTTGCGACAACGGTATGAGTGGACCGGCTGCCACCCCCTGCAGCACGCGGGCCGCCAGCAACACCGAGAGGTTGGGAGCTATGCCGCACAACGCAGACGCAATCACGAACAGCAGAATCGCCCCGACGAATAGTTTGACCTGACCCATGCGCTGGGTGAGCCAGCCCGTGAGCGGGATCGACACCGCGTTGGCGGCAGAGAACACGGTGATCACCCACGTTCCTTCGTCAACCGACACGCCAAGATCGCCCGACAGCGTGGGAATGGCGACGTTGGCAATCGATGAGTCGAGCACGTTCATGAACGTGGCGAGCGCAACGGCGAAGGCGCCAAGTCCAAACCGGATACCCGTCAGGGGAGCCGGTACCGCAGGGGAACTGGATGGGTTCATGGGAGTGCGGCGATGTCGGTGTCAAAGCAGCGCTTGGCGGGTCAGATATCTGACTAGTCAGATAAATAGCTGAAAAAATCAGGGGCCCGTTTACCTGACAGGCGTTTCCAGGGCGGCCAGCTGCGCTCCCGTCGCTGGCCGAAGCGTTCGGGGGGCTGGGATCATCGCACTTCATAAGTGAGCCCGATGTGGAAACGTTGCTTGAGAGGCCATATCGACAGCCGGGGCCAGGCGGGGCCGGGTAGTGGGCCGGCGGAAACCCTTATGTGCGTGACTGGCCGCAGGCGGCGTTGCACGATCGTCGCGCGGCTAGCGAACTGCCAACGCCTTTCCCCAACAATAAAACCGCCACCCGAGGCGGATGTCGCGCAGACAGCAATCAGCGGCATACTTGTCAGGAGGCCGTATTCGCCGGGCTACTCATCGTCGCAAGTACATTCTGCGGCGATGGCAAACAGGGAGGGGTGAGGATGCTGCGTTTTTTCTGTCTTGGGATAGGCGTTTTGCTCGCGGGCCAAGCTTGGGCTGACGAATGCCATTTGATGGATTACGGAACTTTGCCGGTGGAGATGGTCGGCAGTCGAGCCACGACCATCGTGAAGATCAATGGGAACAACACGCGCTTCATGCTCGATACCGGCGCTTTCTACAACACCATGTCGAGTGCGAACGCGTCGTCGCTTGGACTTAAGCTGCAACCCGCGCCATTTGGCTATCGCATCAGTGGTGTTGGCGGTGCCGCGAGTATCCAGCAAGCGCACGTCAAGGAATTCGGCATCCTCGGTACGACGCTCAAAAATGTGGATTTCATCGTCGGTGGCACCGATATGGGCAATGGAGTGCTTGGCGCCAACCTGCTCGACTTCGCGGATCTGGAAATCGATCTCGCACACGGCAAATTGACGCTGTTCAAAGTGGACCACTGCGATAAAGAGTCGCTGGCGTATTGGGTAAAGGATGGCAAGTACAACGTCGCCGATATCGAATCGGCCGACAGCCAGTACGACCGACGCACTTTTCTCGCGGTAACGATAAATGGCAAGAAGGTACGAGCGGTGCTCGACTCGGGGGCATCTGCCACCGTACTAAGCCATGACGCCGCCGAGCGAGCCGGCATCAACTTTAGCGCCCCCGACGTCAAGGCCAGCAGTATCAGCATCGGTATCGGCTCCAAACCGGTCAGGACATGGACGGTGGCTATCGACTCGTTCTCGGTCGGTTCGGAAACGATCCAGCACAGTCAGATGCAGGTTATTGACGGGAAAATCGGCGACAACACCGACATGCTGTTAGGCGTGGATTTTCTCCTCGCCCATCATATGTTCATTGCCAACAGTAAGAAAAAAGCTTATTTCACCTATAACGGTGGGCGCGTATTTACTTTCGCCACAGCACCGAGCGACGACGACAAATCCGATGCCAGCGCGGCAACGAATGAGAACGGCCAGGCACCCAAGGCTGCGGACGACTACGCCTTATTGGGCGAAGCGCACTTGTCTCGCGGTGAACCGAAGGCTGCGGTAGGTGATCTGGACGAGGCGATCCGCATGGCGCCCGATCAAGCCGCTTTCTATTTCGCCCGTGCGAGGGCACGTGAGGCCGACAGACAGCCCGATGCCGCGCTCATCGATCTGGACAAGTCCCTGAGCCTTGATCCGAAGAACGTCGATGCGTTGCTGATGCGGGCCAAACTTCGCTTCGCGCACAAGGACCGCACGGGCGCGGCATCCGATGTGGCGGCGGCAAGCGCTCTGGCTCCTGCGGGATCAACGGGGGCGCGTTCGATTGCCGCCCTCTATATCGAACTCGAGCAACCCAGCGCAGCGTTGCCCATGCTCGACGATTGGATTCGCCTGCACAACGACGATGCCATGCTTGGCTCCGTGCTCAACCAGCGTTGTTGGGCGCGCGGCCTGAGCAATCAGCTACTTGACGATGCCTTGAAGGATTGCCATAAGGCGATCAGGCGCGATGGCGAAAACCCGGCCTATCTCGACAGTCTTGGCCTGGTTGAGTTGCGACTGCGACACTATCCCAAGTCGATCAAGGCCTACGAACAAGCCGTCGCGCAAATGCCGGGTTCCGCGTGGTCGCGCTATGGTCTGGGCTTGGCAAAAATCGGCGGTGGCCAGAGGGACGCGGGTAATGCCGACCTGGCCGCCGCGCGCACGCTCGATCCGCAAATCGAAACACGTGCCGCCAAGTATGGCTTGACCGCGACGGGGCCGTAGTCCGCAGCCGCAGGTGGACATTCTGCCGATGCGGTTGAGCTGACGGGCCGCTAATGGCCGCGCGATAACTTGCGCCGTTGACCATGGCAGATAGAGGGCAGACGTTGCCCAGAAAAAAGCAGGCATCTACGTTCGTGCGAATCTGAAAGACCCTTGAATTAAGCAGGGCAAGCTAAGGGCGCCCGGGTCCGCTTTCACCGCAAGCGGACGTCATCGCCTGCACTTCTGAGTCAGTTGAAACGCCAAGGATGCTCCTGGGTAATATCGTGACCCTGACTCAAGCTGGTTCCATCGCTGGGTTATGTCGGCCTGCCGCAACATGGGTGTTCGAATGAGTGAGGTCTGCGACTCAACAGAGGTGGTATCGCAATACGAGCATTTTCGTCGCGCAGTCGGCGGGATTGTTGCGGAGTTACGCCTGGTAAGCCTGCGCGGTGACCGCGGAAAGCTGTGCGCGGAAACCGTCGCGTCCGTGGTGCTTGCCGTGTACCTTGCAGACGCCTTCGACCTGAAGGAACGTTGGTGGGTGGCACTCAGTGCCTATGTGCTCATCAGGGCAAATCCCACGGTGGCATTTCGGCGCTGCCTGGAACGGCTTACGGGCACGGTCATTGGCGCATTCGCCGGCGCGCTGCTTGCAGCTTTCGTATTCCGCGACTCCTGGCTGACCATGGCAGCGCTCGCGCTCGTATCCGGCCTGGGTATTTACTGCATGCTCGGCTCGTCCTATGCGTATAGCTGGGTTCTCGGAACCGTCACCTCGCTGATGGTGCTTAGCGACGCCGGAGGTTTTATTTCGCCGTCCCATCTTGCCGTGAACAGAGTTCTGGATGTCGCGGTGGGCGTTCTCGCGACTGTTACGGTCTCGGCGGCGTCATTTTGGATTGAACGATTGCTTCGCCGTCGCCTTTCTTATGTCGCCCCTTCCTTGCTGGCGGAGCGCGGCAACCACGAAACTCTCGCATTACCCATCGCTGGGCGCTCGCGGTACGCGCGAATATGGCAAGCCTTGCAGGGCGCCATAGCCATCGTGTTCATTGCCTTGTTCAACCATTTTCACGTGCTGCCAAATTTCGCGCAGTCGATGGTATCGGTGGTTGCCGTTCTACTGGTGCCCTTGTCCGTCCTTGCAGATGGGCGCGTCACGGCCGCGGTACACATGCGGATGTTCAATCGCCTCCTGGGTTGCCTTTGCGCGGCCTTGTTGGCGGCTCCGCTGTTACCAGTGATCGGCGAAACACCCTCTCTGTGCCTGATCGTCCTGGGCGTCGGGGTCTGGCTCGCAGCACATGTCCAGGCGGGGTCGACAGAGGTGAGCTACATAGGGACCTAATTCGGCGTCGGGTTCATCATGATTTTCGTGCAGGATCACGCATGGTCAACCGACGCATCCGCCGCGTTGCAAAGGCTTATGGGAATCGTCGTTGCGTTGCTCGTCCTCGCTGCCACGATGGCCACGTTTTCTGCGGTTGGTGGGATGATGAAGCGTCATGTTCGAGGAGATGCTTAGCAGACGCAGCGAGTTCCTCGGGAACGTCCGCCTTCGACGCGAGCCAACATTCCAGGCTCGTTCGACAGAGCAATTCTCGACAGATCACCAACGGCCACTGGCGGACGCCATTGGCAACGAAAAGTCTTTACGCGATCTATATGGCGAACCGATTTCGCCATATCGCATCTTTATGGGATGCAACCGCACAATGGCTGCATGAAGACGGTTTCCAGACGCTTACCCGGCGAATACGTCGTACGGAAGATCTGCCTGATCGCAACAGGATTGATCTTCGTACTTTCAGTGTCCGTGCTTGTCCTTCACGCTGGCGGCGATGTCAGTGTCTGGCGCGGCCTCGCGTTGGGCTCGTTGTACCTGAACATCTGCCTGATGCGAAGGCGGCGATTTGTGCCGTCATCGAGAGTGGCGATCATAGCCAGGCGGCGTAGCCAACTCATCAACTGACAAGTTTGGTGTATTGAGCTGTAGAGGATGGTGGTACGACATTTTTGCTGCGTTGTGTTGCGTAGACGAATGCGATCTCGAGATGTTCAGAAGGCTTGCAGCCGGAGGCCGTAACTCAGGTGAGCGGGCACGCCCCGAGCTTACGGCTCCGGTTGCAAACCTTCTGGACAACTTTTACCTGGACGACACGCCCGGCATATAACGCGCTTACGGGTGGACATGAGAAAGCCGCGGCGAATGCCGCCCTCGGCTGAAAGCAGACGAACGGCTGCAGCGAACGACGACAACTCCCGCGCGGTAGTCCGGCGGACCAGTCTCCCTACTCGACCTCGTCCGAACCCTCGTTGACACCCTCGAACAGGAACGTCGACAAATAGCGTTCGCCGGTGTCCGGCAGCATGACCAGCAGGACCGAACCTTTGGGTGCCTCGGCAGCCACCTTCAATGCCGCCGCCAGCGTGGCGCCGGAGGAGATGCCCACGAAGATGCCTTCCTTCTGCGCCAGCTCACGCGAGGTGTCGCGGGCGAGCACGTCGTCGACCGGTACGATGGTGTCGGCCAGCGTGCGGTTCAGCACGGCGGGCACGAAGTCCGGTGTCCAGCCCTGGATTTTGTGTGGCTGCCATTCCTTGCCCGACAGCAGCGCCGCGCCAGCTGGTTCGCTGACGATGATCTTGACCTCCGGCCGGGCGACCCGCAGTACTTCACCCACGCCGGTTAGCGTGCCACCCGTGCCCCAGCCGGTAACGAAGTAATCCAGGCGGCGGCCGGCAAAGTCGCGCAGGATCTCCGGCGCGGTGGTGTTGCGATGGTAGGCCGGGTTGGCCAGATTCTCGAATTGCCGCGCGAGAAACCAGCCGTGCTTTTGCGCCAGCTCCGCCGCCTTCTGCACCATGCCGCTACCGCGCGCCGCTGCCGGCGTCAGCAATACCTTGCCGCCGTAGGCGCGGATCAACTTGCGCCGCTCGATCGAAAACGTTTCGCTCATCACCGCCACGAACGGGTAACCGCGCGCCGCACACACCGCGGCCAGCGCCACGCCGGTGTTGCCCGAGGTTGCTTCCACCACCGTCTGGCCGGGCTTGAGTGTGCCGCGCTGTTCCGCGTCGAGAATGATCGCCAGTGCGAGGCGATCCTTTACCGAGCCGGCGGGATTGAACGCCTCCACCTTCACGTAAATTTCCACGTGCTTCGGAGCCAGCCGGTGAAGTTTCACGATCGGTGTATTGCCGATGGTGTCGAGGATGCTGTCGTAGATCATGGGTCACTCCATGGAGCCTGGGTGGAACAGCGCGAAACATCATGCGTCCGCGAATGTAAAAATTTGGATCAGGCGCGGTGGATCGCCGTCAGCAGGGCATCGCGGGGCCGCGCTTCGGCGCGGCGGACAGGCTTGTCGCCGCTGGGGTTGGTCGGCGTCGCGCGACGCAGGTTATGGACTGCCGCACCCAGCGGCGGCTGGCCGAACCACGCTAACGAGCTGGCCAGCGCGGCGACCTCGCCCAGGATCAGCAGCGCGGGTGAACGCACCGCGTGGACTGCCGTGCGCTCGGCCAGATGCGCCAGCGTGCCGGTGATCACGCGCTGCTCGGCGCGCGAGCCGTTCTCGATCAGCGCGAACGGCGTCGAAGCGGCGCGCCCGTGCTTGAGCAGCTGCGTCTGCAGCGTGTCCAGTTCGCCCACGCCCATGTACACCGCGAGGGTCTGCCGCTCCAGCGCCAGTTCCGCCCAGTCCAGCGTGTCCAGTGACGACCGGCAGTGGGCGGTGACGAAGCGCACCGACTGCGCGTGGTCGCGATGGGTCAACGGCACGCCGGCGTAGGCGGCGCATGCCACCGCGGCGGTGATACCGGGTACCACTTCATACGGGATATCGTGCGCGCGCAGAAACTCCAGCTCCTCGCCACCGCGGCCGAACAGGAACGGATCGCCGCCCTTCAGCCGGACCACGCGCTTGCCCGCCCGCGCATGTTCGAGCAGCAATGCATGGATGCCGTCCTGCGTGGTGTGGTGGTTGCCCGCCTGCTTGCCGACCTCGATGCGTTCAGCATCGCGCCGCGCCAGTTCCAGCACCTCGGGGCTGACCAGTCGGTCATGCAGGATCACATCCGCCTCGTTCAGCGCACGCAACGCACGTAGGGTGAGCAAGCCCGGATCGCCGGGACCGGCGCCGACCAGCACCACCGAACCGAATGGTTCTCTCGGTGGCCTCGCCAGTGCCTCTTCCGCTGCCGCCAGCGCCGCCCCCGGCTGGCCCTGGCGCAGCAGTGTGGCTACCTTGCCGGCGAACAGGTCTTCATAGAAACGCCGCCGCGCTGACATCTCCGGATGCCGCGCGCGGATGCGCAGTCGCAGCCGTGCCGTCAGCGTGGCAAGCGCGCCGAGCGAATGGTCGAGCAGCGGCTCCAGCCGTTCGCGCAGCA
>Ga0302233_10001023_pt1 | contig 20518 bp, 16 predicted proteins | sample II_Palsa_N3_1_FD_193516 | JGI IMG/M metagenome (GOLD analysis project Ga0302233, IMG submission 193516) | Peat permafrost microbial communities from Stordalen Mire near Abisko, Sweden - II_Palsa_N3_1 | ecosystem: Environmental > Terrestrial > Soil > Palsa > Peat permafrost | place: Sweden... | reverse complement strand
CCCACCGCGTCGTTGATCGCATTCGACGACGCGAGGTCGTAACCCAGCGGCTTTTCGAGCACGATACGCGCCCCGCTATTCAAGCCGACATCGGCCAGCCCCTGGCAAATGGGCACGAACAACGACGGGCCGGTAGCCAGATAAAACACGCGTGTGCCCTGATGCTCATCGAGTGCATCGAGATTATCGCGCAACAGTGCGAAGTCTTCACGCTGCGCCAGATCCAGGTACATATACGAAATACGCGCCTTGAAGCTATCCCAAACGCCGGCCCATGCCGCCGCATCGAAGTCGGGGCTGTGGCGCGCCTTGACATGCTCCACGACGTATTCGTCGATCCATGCGTGAAAGGCTGCCGTGTCCTGCCGGGTCCGGGCCACGGCGACAATCTTGCCGGTGGCCGACAAAGTACCGCCCTGATGGGCGGCAAACAAGGCCGGCAAGATTTTGCGCATCGCCAGATCGCCGGTGCCTCCGAACAGCACGAAGGTGAAACGCGTCTCGGCCTGCATATGCCCCCTTCCAAGTAGTCCAATAAAATAATTTTTGACACTGAATTGTAGTTTAACTACAATTCAATTCAAGAGGTACCCCTAAATCTTAAAAATTTATAGCGCAGCCCAAGGCTAAACAAGATTGCAGGGTAGGCCGGCTATTCTCCGTTAGGGTCCGTGCAGCAACGGCCCATATAGACGATACAGGGTCAGCCTCTTGCTAGAAATAAGAGCGCCGGTCAGCCAGACCGTCCGCGAAAAAAAGAAGGAGACAACGTTGCATACCATTCCACTCAAAGTCTGAACGGTTGCGGCCCTTCGGGAACTGTAACCTACCCATGGGTTCTCGCCCATGAGGCTCAACCCGATCGCCCGCCGCCACTCGACAATTCCCGCCCCACGAGCCTGGAGCATAACGTTTTCAAATTGGTGTCTGGAGGAGATCACAATGAAATTGCGTACGATGATGGGTGCCCTTTGCGCAGCCGGCCTGATGGTTGCCGGCGTTCAAGTAGCAAATGCGACCGAACAGCTTGAAGTCCTGCACTGGTGGACCTCCGGCGGCGAATCCAAAGCCGTTGGCGTGCTCAAGGCGGATATGGACAAGCAAGGTTATCAGTGGAAAGACTTCGCGGTTGCCGGTGGCGCAGGCGCGGCAGCCATGACAGCCTTGAAAACCCAGGTTATTTCGGGCAATGCTCCGAGCGCGGCACAAATCAAGGGCCCGCTGATCAAGGAATGGGCCGACGAAGGCGTGCTGACCAATGTCGATGCTTCAGCCAAAGATTGGAGCAAGAATCTCCCGCCGGCGATCGATGCATTGATGAAATACAAGGGCCATTATGTCGCGGCGCCGTTCTCGGTGCATCGCGTTAACTGGTTGTGGCTGAATGCCGATGCCCTAAAGAAAGTCGGTGCAACCGCGCCAACCACCTGGCCCGAGTTCTTTGCGCTGGCCGACAAACTGAAGGCGGCCGGCTATATTCCGGTAGCGGACGGCGGCCAGCCCTGGCAAGACCTGACCATTTGGGAAACCGTGGTGTTGTCGCAAGGTGCACCGTTCTACAAGAAAGCACTGGTTGACCTCGACCCGGCTACGCTGACCTCGCCACAAATGGCCAACGTCTTCGACACCGTACGTCATATCGAAAGCTATTTCGATGCAGGTCGATCGGGCCGCGACTGGAATCTGGCAACCGCCATGGTGATCAATGGCAAAGCCGGCATGCAGTTTATGGGTGACTGGGCCAAGGGTGAGTTCGTCAACGCAGGCAAAGTTGCAGGTAAGGATTTCGTGTGTGCGCCGGCCCCGGGCACGGCGACTTCGTACACCTATAACGTAGACTCGTTCGCGTTCTTCACGCAAAAGGGCCAAGCCGGCGCAACCCCTGGCCAATTGGCCTTGGCAGCCACCATCATGAGCCCGGAATTCCAGGAGCAATTCAGCCTGAACAAGGGTTCGATCCCGGTACGCCTTGGTGTGCCGATGGATAAATTCGATGAGTGCGGCAAAAAATCGTATGCTGATGAGCAAACCGCGTTGAAGAGCGGCGGCTATGTGCCTTCGCTGGCTCATGGCATGGCACAAAACGATGCCATCGCCGGCGCCATCTCCGACGTCGTGACCAAGTTCATGAATTCGAACGAAGACACGAAGACGGCTTTGCAAGAACTGGCTAAAGCTGCAAAAACCAAGTAATAGAGTCCGCTGTTTGACCTAGTCAAGCTGCGCCGCCGGACAGGCTGCTACAGTCCGGTGGCGCGGCCCTTCGATTTCCCGCGCCCCTGACCGATTTCCGGCCAGCGAGCCATTTTCAGGAGTAGTGCAGTGACTGCTTCCCTCAGCGGACACAAGCCTGATCGGCTTGCGCCCCCACGCGAACAACGGCGGACGTCGCATTTCGCGGCGCTGGCTGACGCCTGGATCCCACGCCTTGTATTGGCGCCCAGCGTCGTCATCAGCTTGGTATTCGTCTACGGTTTTATTCTCGTCACGGGCTATTTGTCGCTGACCGGTTCGCGCCTGATGCCGAACTATACGTTCGACGGCTTTTCGCGCTATACCGAGTTATTTGCCAACGATGTCTGGTGGACTTCCGCGGCCAATCTCGCCTGGTTCGGCATTCCGTTTATCGCTGTCTGCATCGGCCTGGGCTTGTTCCTGGCCATACTGTTGGACCAGAAAATCCGTGCCGAAGGCGCATTGCGGGCGATTTTCCTCTATCCGATGGCCTTGTCGTTTATCGTCACCGGCACCACCTGGCAGTGGATCCTGAACCCGACACTGGGCATCCAGAAAGTACTGCACGATTGGGGTTGGACCAGCTTCAATTTCGACTGGCTGGGCGACCCGAACAAAGCCATTTTCTGTGTCGTGATCGCGGCTGTCTGGCAATCGACCGGTTTCGTGATGGCACTGTGCCTGGCCGGCTTGCGCGGCGTCGACGCGGAAATCTTCAAGGCGGCTCAACTCGACGGCGCCAGTTTGCCCACCGTCTATCGAAAAATCGTGATCCCCAGCATGCGCCCGGTGTTTTTCTCGGTGATGCTGATCTTGTCCCATATCACCATCAAGACCTTTGACTTGGTGGTCTCGCTCACGGCCGGTGGCCCAGGCACCTCATCGTCGCTGCCGGCCATGTTTATGTACACCTTCTCCTTCAACCGCGGCCAGCTTGGGGTCGGCGCCGCATCGTCGATGATGATGCTGGCCACCGTGATTGCAGTGCTGGTGCCGCTGATGTATCTGGAATCCAGGAGCACGCGTAATGGCCTCTAATGCGGGCTCCACGATGGAGCGCTTCACCATCAACCGCGCCATGATTTATGCGGTACTGATCCTCTTTGCCCTGTACTTCCTGTTCCCGATCTACGTGATGGTTTCGACCTCACTGAAAGATCTCGACGACCTGCGCATGGGCAATATGCTGACCTTCCCGACGCACTTGACCTTTGCACCATGGGTCAAAGCCTGGAGCGGCGCCTGTACCGGTGTGCGCTGCGACGGCATGGAACCGTTTTTTATGAACTCGGTACGCATGGTGATCCCAGCCGTGCTGATTTCATCGATTGTCGGCGCCTTCAACGGCTACGTCCTGACACATTGGCGTTTTCGCGGTGCGGACCTGATCTTCACCATGTTGCTGGTCGGCTGCTTTATCCCGTTCCAAGCCATCCTGTTGCCGATGGCGCGCCTGCAAGGCATGTTGGGCCTGGCCAATACCACGGGCGGCCTGGTGCTGGTCCATGTGATCTATGGGATCGCATTTACCACCATGTTCTTCCGCAACTTCTATGTGAGCATTCCGACCGAACTGGTCAAGGCTGCACGAATCGACGGCGCGGGTTTTTTCATGATTTTCACGCGCATCCTGTTGCCGGTGTCGCTGCCGATTTTCATGGTGTGCCTGATCTGGCAATTCACACAAATCTGGAATGACTTCCTGTTCGGGATTGTGTTTTCAGGCGTCGATTCGATGCCGATTACGGTGGCGCTCAACAACCTCGTCAACACCTCGACCGGCGTCAAGGAATACAACGTCGATATGGCAGGTGCGATTATCGCGGCGCTCCCTACCCTGCTGGTCTATGTGATCGCGGGTCGTTATTTCGTGCGCGGGCTGACTGCCGGTGCGGTTAAAGGTTAACTGAAAAAGGATTCAACGCATGGCAAGCCTTTCCATCCGTGACGTGTACAAAACCTACCCCAATGGGGTGCCGGTTCTTAAAGGCGTCAATATTGAAATCGAAGACGGCCAGTTCCTGATTCTGGTGGGTGGCTCCGGTTGCGGCAAGTCGACCCTGCTGAATATGATCGCAGGACTCGAAACCGTCACCAACGGTGAGATCCTGATCGACAACAAGGTCGTCAACAACCTGTCGCCGAAAGATCGCGATATAGCGATGGTATTCCAGTCGTACGCGCTCTACCCCTCGATGACGGTGCGCGAGAATATGTCGTTCGGCCTGAATATCCGCAAGGTGCCCAAGCCCGAACAAAAAATCATCGTCGACCGTGTGTCGGATATGCTGCAAATTTCGCATCTGCTGGACCGCAAGCCTGGGCAGTTATCCGGCGGACAGCGTCAGCGTGTCGCGATGGGCCGAGCCCTGGCACGCGACCCCGTGATGTTCCTGTTCGACGAGCCGCTGTCCAACCTCGATGCAAAACTGCGTATCGAAGTGCGCTCCGAAATCAAGCTGATGCATCAGCGCCTGGGCACCACCATTGTCTATGTGACGCATGATCAAATCGAAGCCATGACGCTGGGCGATCGGATCGCCGTGATGAAAGACGGTGTGGTTCAGCAATTCGGTGCACCACAGGATATCTACGACAGCCCGTCGAATCTTTTCGTGGCCGGCTTTATCGGCTCGCCGCCGATGAATTTTATCAATGGCACGCTGGTGGAAGCCGGCTCCGGTGTCGGCATGCTGCTCGAAACCGGCGATACAAAGACCGTGCTGAACCTGCCCTTCAGCCCAGCCGCCGTGCAGCACCATCTCAATCAGGAAGTGATTTTAGGCTTACGCCCGGAACGCATCACCGACAAACGTCACGCCCACAGCACGGCCGAGTCCTTGCTGCAGGAAATCACCGTGAAAGTCGATGTCATCGAGCCGACCGGCCCGGATACGTTGGTGTTTACGCAGATCAACAATCGCCGCACCGTATGCCGGGTTCACCCTAGCGCGGAGCCACGTGCACACGAAAACATCGCCTTGCTGTTCGATGTCTCGAAAGCGGTGTTGTTCGACCCGAAGAGCGAAGAACGGATCGTCTGATCCTGGCTATCGCATCAAGTCAACAGGGCGCCTCGGCGCCCTGTTGCTTTTTTCGGTCATCGACATGATTCTTATCGCCCTAGTACAGGGTCAGGTAGATCGTGGCATTATTTGCGACTATTTTTTGCAGCCCCGGCTCCATGGATATGCAGCAGATCTTCAACCGTCATACGACTTAAAAGCGATTCTTCCGGGGACATATATTCGGTATCCCGCAAGCCCTCTTCGCTTATCTCGATGAATGGATGACAGCCCATCGTCAACCACACCGTCGGCGTCGACGGGTGAGTCCATTCGACGCGATAACCCTTGGTAGCAGGTACCTCCAAATACTCACCGGTAGTGAGAATATGCGGCGCGCATTCCCCTCTGACCAAGATACCTGCCTCACCGCTTAACACCATGACCATCACGCCACCGTCGCCACAATAGAGCCAGATTCCGTGCGGCGTCGAGTAATCGATGGACACCGTACGCGTTACTAAGATCCCGGCATGATGCCCGGCGCTCACCATTTGCGGTTGACCTTTTCGCGGCTCTTGATCCAGTTCGAATAAATTTCCGATTGGCTTCATCAAACACCTCCATAATTCAATTTATCGCTTCTAAAATAAATTCAAACGAAAACGATATTTACCAATTTAATATACAGAAATAATTTGAAATATTTTCGAGAAATACCTAAATAGGACCAACACCAAATTTCTCAAAACTTGTTGATATTTGCCCTGACAGGGTGATTACCACCCGAAATGGTCTGATTATTATTACGCCAAGGAAAATCTGAAGTGCAATCCCGATCTATTGAAAATAGCACGACAAATACATGATGAAATTTAGCGGGAATTTTCGGGCATGCTGAAGTTGCGCTGCCGGTATCGCGGCTCATTCTGCGACAGGTATTCAGCAGCTACAACCTTGTCGTAGACGCACCCATCTGTTGCAACAGTGCATGATTTACCGCTTTAAATGCCAACAAGGCGCCATGGCGCCTTGTTGGTTTGCATTGCTGATTAAGATAAAACGATGCTTAAGTTAGCATCTCATGCTTTATCGTCCGAAGCCGTCTCGGCATTACGCGGCTTGTCTCCCGTATGCGCGACCCAGCCTCCGCCCAAGGCGCCATACAAATCAACCCGGGCGCTCAACAAATTCAAACGTGTTGAAATCACACCCTGTTGCGCACTGTATAAGGCATTCTGTGCGGTCAACACCTGCAGATAACTATCGGTGCCAGTTTGATAGCGCAAAGTCGACAAATCGAGTGTGCTTTGATAATCATCGGCATACCTTATTTGCGCCGCCAACTGATCATCATAGGTAGCACTAGCGGCAAGCCCGTCGGCAACTTCCCGGAAAGCGACTTGGATGGTCTTCTCATATTGAGCCACAGCAATATTTTTCTGAACATGCGCCAAATCAAGATTGGCCAAGTTCGAACCGGCGGTAAAAATCGGCATGCTCAGGCTGGGTACAAAGGTCCACGCAGCCGAACCGGCTTTGAACAGACCCGACAACATGGAACTTGCCGAGCCGCCATTTCCGGTAATCGAGATGGTCGGGAAGAACGCCGCCCGCGCCGCACCGATATTGGCGTTCATGGCTCGCAAAGTATCTTCCGCCGCCAGGATATCGGGGCGGCGCGCCAACAAGTCAGCCGGCAAGCCCGCAGGTACATCTTTCACCATCTGCTTATCGTCGAATCGCAAAGCGGCCGGCAAATCTGCGGGCAGCGGCTCGCCAATCAACAGTACCAGGGCATTCTCAGCTTGCTGGCAAATCCGGGTTTGCTGCGCCAGATTGGCCGTGGCTTGATCGATCACGCTTTGAGCCTGCCGCAAATCGAGTTCAGACGTGCTGCCGGCCTTGAACTGACCCACTGCGAGTTCGTATGATGCCTGCGCCGATTGCAGCGTCTCCTGAGTCACATGTAGCTGCTCGCGGCTGGCGTACAACGTCAGGTATTGGTCCGCCACTTGCGAGACCAGGAGGATTTCCGCCGCCTTGCGCGCTTGCGCAGTCGCCAGATATTCGTATAAAGCCTGATTCTTCAAGCTTTGCAGTCGGCCGAAGAAATCCAGCTCCCATTGCGCGGAAGCACCAACTTGATAGGCACTGCCCACGGTCGCGACATGGCTTTCGGACAAAGCAGCAGGCGTACGAGCCGCGGTTTGCGATGCAGTCGCACCGATCGCCGGAAACAGGCTGGCGCGCTCGATCTGATACTGTGCTCGCGAAGCTTGCACATTCAGCATCGCCACCCGCAAATCGCGGTTGTTCTGCAACGCCAGTGTGATCAACTGCTTTAAGCGCGGGTCGCCGAAAAAATCCTGCCAACCGAGGTCGGCGGCAGCGGTGCTCAGTGGCGGCGTCTGGCCCGCTCGAGTTACGGCAGCAGTAGGATAGGCTGCGGCAATAGGGGCGGCAGGCCGCGTGTAATGCGGCGCCAGCGTGCAGCCGCTGGCCAGCGTCACTGCAGCCAATGCCAATGGAACGGAAAGTTTACGCATCGTTATGTCCTTCCTTATTGATCGGGTCCGAGCCTGTGACAGCCGGCGCTTTAGCCGATTCCCGCAGATCGCTCAAATCGGTTTTGTCTCGGCTGAATTTGCTGCGCACCACCACAAAGAACATCGGGATCAGGAAAATCGCCAGGAAGGTCGCTGTCAGCATGCCGCCAATCACACCCGTACCAATTGCGTGTTGGCTAGCTGAGCCGGCACCCGCACTGATCGCCAACGGCAAGACGCCGAGAATAAAGGCCATTGAGGTCATCAGAATCGGACGCAGCCGCATGCGCGCCGCTTCCACCGCCGCCTCGTATGCGCTCTTGCCCTGGTGCTGCAGATCTTTTGCGAACTCGACAATCAGAATCGCGTTCTTCGCCGACAAGCCCACGGTCGTCAATAAGCCCACTTGGAAATACACATCGTTTTCCAAGCCACGCACCGTCGTCGCGAGCAAAGCACCGAGCACACCCAGGGGCACCACCAGCAGTACCGAGAACGGAATCGACCAGCTTTCGTACAAGGCAGCCAAACTCAGGAACACGACTAAAATCGAAATGGTGTAGAGCAGCGGAGCTTGCGAGCCCGAGGCTTTTTCCTGATAGGACAAACCGGTCCATTCGTAGCCGATGCCGGGTGGCAGTTTCTTGATCAGACGCTCCATCTCAAGCATCGCATCGCCCGAGCTTTTGCCTCTGGCAGCTTGCCCTTGGATTTCGATCGAGGAAATGCCGTTATAGCGCTCCAGCTTGGGTGAACCAAAGCTCCATTTACCCGATGCGAAGGTGCTGAAGGGCACCATATTGTTTTGCGCATTACGCACATAGAACAAATTCAAATCCTCGGGATTCATTCGATAAGACGCATCGGCCTGCACAAAAACCTTCTTGATTCGACCATCGGTATCGAGGAAATTGTTGACGTATTGCGAGGCCCAGGCAATCGAGAAGGTCTGGTCGATTGTGGCGAGCGAAACCCCTTGAGCCGCGGCTTTCTCACGATCGATCGAGACGTCGAATTGAGGCGTATCGTTCAAACCGTTGGCTCGAACCAGCGCCAGCACTGGATCTTTGCTAGCCATAGCCAACAACTGATTACGCGCCGCCATCAGCTTCTCGTGACCCAGCCCGGCATTGTCCTGTAACTCAAGATCGAAACCCGATGCCGTGCCCAATGCGGTGATTGCCGGTGGATTGATCGGGATCACCAGCGCGCCTTTATAGCCGGCAAAACGCATGAAGATCCGTCGGACCAGTGCCTGCGCCTTGAGATTCGGCGCGGTGCGCTCCTTCCAATCTTTCATGTGAACAAAAATATTCCCCGAATTCTGACCACGCCCGGCAAAATTGAAACCGTTGATGGTGAACACCTGATCGACCACCGCAGATTCCTGGTGCAGCAGGTAATTCGTGACATCGGCCAACACCTTGGCGGTTTGTTCCTGGGTCGATCCTGGCGGGGTTTGCACCTGCACAAAAATATAGCCTTGATCTTCGTCGGGCAAAAACGACGTCGGCAAATGGACAAACATCAGTGCGACCACCGCGATGATCAGGCCATAGATAATGAGCCAGCGACCCGAGCGCGCAATCACGCGTTGCACGCCGCTGTGATAACTATCCCGGCTGCGATTGAAGGTACGGTTGAACCAGCCGAAAAACCCCGTCTTGGCTTCATGATGCCCTGGCTTGATCGGCTTCAGCAGCGTCGCACACAGAGCCGGAGTCAAAATCAAAGCCACCAGCACCGACAAGATCATGGCCGAGACAATCGTCAAGGCAAACTGCCGGTAAATCGCCCCCACCGTACCGGACGAAAATGCCGACGGCACAAATACCGCCGACAACACCTGGGCCACCCCGACCAAAGCACCGGTAATCTGCCCCATCGCCTTACGAGTTGCATCGCGCGGCGACAAACCTTCCTCGGACATCACCCGCTCGACGTTTTCGACGACCACAATGGCATCGTCGACCAAGAGTCCGATCGCCAACACCAGCCCGAACATCGATAAAGTATTGATACTAAAGCCGAGCGCCGCCATCACACCGAATGTGCCCAACAGCACCACCGGCACAGCGATAGTCGGAATCAGCGTGGCGCGCAGATTCTGCAAAAACAGATACATGACGAGGAACACCAGCACGATGCCCTCAAGCAAGGTCTTGATCACATCGGCAATCGATGCTTTGACAAACGGTGTCGTGTCGTTCGGGTAATGGACCACCAGGCCATGCGGGAAATACTTTGACAGCTCCTTAACCTTGGCGCGCACGGCATCGGCCGTCTGCAAGGCATTCGCATCCGGCGCCAACTGAATCCCGAAACCGGCGGCCGGCTGGTTGTTGTACTTGGAATCGAAATTATAATTTTCGCCACCCAAGCTAACCTTGGCCACATCCTTCAGGCGTACTTGCGAGCCGTCCGGGTTCACTTTCAGCAAAATATTTTCGAATTGATCCGGCGTGCGCAGCAGCGTTGCTTCGCTAATCGTTGCGGTCAAGGTCTGCCCTGGGACCGACGGCGTGCCGCCCAGTTGACCGCCCGCCACCTGGACGTTTTGTGCATTCAAAGCCGCCGTCACATCGACCGGGGTCAGCGAATAGCTGGTCAGTTTATTCGGATCGAGCCAGACCCTCATCGCATATTGAGTGCCGAACAACTGTACCGTGCCGACGCCATTAATCCGGCTCAGCGGATCTTGGATATTTGACGCGACGTAATTCGCCAAATCATATTTATTCATGCTGCCGTCGGTCGACACAAAAGCCAGTACCAGTAAGTAGCCGCTACTGGATTTTGTGACTTTGATCCCTTGCTGCTGTACTTCCTGCGGCAGCAAGGGCGTTGCCAACTGCAATTTATTTTGCACCTGGACCTGGGCGATGTCGGGATTGGTACCGGCATCGAAGGTCAAGGTGATGGTCGACGAACCGGTATCGTCACTGGTCGACGAGATATACAGCAGATGATCGAGACCGCTCATCTGCTGTTCCACCACCTGGGTCACGGTGTCTTCGACGGTTTTCGCCGAAGCGCCAGGATAGCTGGTGCTAATCTGGACCGATGGCGGTGCGATGGTCGGATACTGCTCCACCGGCAAGCTGAAAATCGACAAACCGCCTGCCAACATTAACAGCAACGCGATCACCCACGCAAAAATCGGGCGATCAATAAAGAACTTAGCCATAGATTGAGATTCCGCTTATTGCACTTTGGGCATAGCCGCGCCGCTGGCCGCCGCTGGCTTCGCTGCGTCGGCCGAGGGCGCGACAACCGGTTTTACTTCCATTCCCGGACGCACTTTTTGCAGACCCGCGACGACGACCCGCTCTCCCGCCTTCAAACCACCGCTGACCACCCATTGATTGCCCATGGTGCGATCCGTCGTAACGATACGAGTCGAGAGCTTGTTATCCTGGCCGACCACCAGCACCGTCGCATCGCCCTTGGGGTCATGCGTCACGCCGACTTCCGGCACCAGGATCGCGCGATCGTTCACGCCTTCAATCAGACGGGCTCGCACGAACATGCCCGGCAACAAGACGTGTTGGGGATTGGGGAATACGGCGCGCACCGTCACCGAGCCGGTTCCCGGGTCCACGGTAATATCGGAAAATTGCAGCGTGCCGGTCAGTGGATAAGGCGTACCGTCTTCGAGTATCAGCGAGACCTGTGCCTGATTCGGCCCGGCCATTTGCACATCGCCTTTCGCCAATTGGCTACGCAAGCGCAGGCCATCCATGCTGGATTGGGTCAGATCCACGTAGACCGGATCGATTTTCTGTACGGTCGACAGTAGAGTCGCCGCACTCGCCTGCACATAGGCACCCGGCGTCACTTGCGATTTGCCGATACGCCCGCTGATCGATGAAGTTACCGAGGTGTAGCCGAGATTAATTTTGGCGGTTTCAAGCGCAGCCTTGGCTGCGTCAACATCAGCTTGCGCCTGGCCAAGCGCGGCCACCGCGTTGTCATAGTCTTGCTTGCTGACTGCATTGGACGCCACCAGGACTTTATAGCGCGCCGCCTGTGCCGCTACCGAAACCAAGTTGGCTTGCGCCTTCTCAAGCGTGGCTTGTGCACCGTCGACCGCAGCCTTATAAGGTGCCGGATCGATCTGATACAGGCGCTGCCCGGCTTTGACATCCGCGCCTTCGACAAAATCGCGGCTCAGTACAATGCCATCGACCCGAGCTCGAACTTCCGCAGCCAGATAGGAATCGACACGGCCGGGCAGTTCGGTGGTGAACGTGATCGGTTTTGCCTGTACGGTCACCACGGAGACTTCAGGGATCCGTACCGCCGGGGCAGCAGTTTTTTGCCCGCACCCGGCGAGCAGCAATACCGAGACACCAACGGCCACGGTGGAAACAATACGACGCAAACGTAACTCTGAACCCAAACAAACACTATCGATGCGCATGGAGCGGCCTCTGTTTAGACGATGGATGAAAGTCGGGATGTCGCGTGCCGGGACTGATGAGATGCGCCGCCAAGATGCCGCGAATCAGTCACGCAAAGCGCCGCAGCGCATGCGTCTATATCGCGAGGCCGAGAAGCTTCGCGTGACAAATTGCTGCGCGAAGCGTCTCGCGCGGCATACAAGGAATGCATCGAGGGTCATGCTGCGATGCGACTTTCAAGCTGTGATCGAGTCGCAACTATGCTAAAAAAAAGTTGTGCAGCCGCAGCAATTATTGTTTTTAGGACTAGAAGAAGTGTGAGCGGCTACTTTTTTAAGATTTTTCTTATGGAGCCGCATCTTTATTACAGAGTATTAATGATAGTTTCGTCTAACGCCCATTCAACGCTAGCCACCTCCTAAAGCTCATCACGACGCCACTGTATGGCATCCGGCCCATGCGGAGCCGTATAAATAGGCGCAACAACAATACTTCCGCCCCAATCGCCGCTATTGAAAACCTCTTGAATCAGTCTCTCCCGCCTGGCTGGATTGCCATGACCGACATCGTCCAATGGACGGACCGGCCCTGCGCCATCCAAGTTGATTTGCGTAGCATCGACCCACACCCCTGCCCCCACTCCTGTCGCTCCGACAAGCACAGTGTTGATCCGATCCGATCCCGATGCACCTCGCAATATGACCATAAATGTTTTAAAGAATGGGTTCTCTTTGCACATCACATTCACCGCGCCGTTAATCTCCGGGCCCAGATCAATCGAACAGAAAACCGGCATGACTTTATTACCTCGACCGCGGTCCAGATTCCACGAGGCCCAGGGAACAATCGCCTGCGAGAGCTGCTCGTCCTTCCAGACTATGCCGTTAGGTATCTCGGTCAAGGCGATTTTTTCCGGGGCTTCGCATGTGCCATCACGAAAAGCCGGCGAGGGCATGTCCGGCGGCTCATAAAACGGGTGCAGAGTGCAAACTGCCGGCTGATTCAAATCCTGCAAATCCTCTTCCAGCACCCTCTGCGTCATCGTATTCACGAACGAAACAACCTCGGTGTCGGTAGACGCCGTGGCATCGTCCAGCGAGCGCCTGTCACGGCTTGGGGATGCAGGAGACTCTCGCCCTCCCGTACAAAATTGAGCACCAAAGCTGGCATTGCGTATCCGATCCTGAATGCTACGGGTAAATGCATGGATCTCGTTATAGGATCGATAAACGAACGACAAGCCAGGCTGGGGAATCGCGTCGATCAGCCAGGCGGTGGTATTGCCATGGGTATTTCCGGGGAGGAATCGTGGATTATCCCGGCGAGTCCCGGGAACCTCTTCTATTCCTCTGCCATCCTCCGTCAAGCGGTATTGCGCTGCATGATGAATATACCTCGACGGTATGTGGCGGTAACTTACCCATTCCGCCTCGCCTCTGGCCACATTGAGTAATGTGTCCAGGGTGTTCAAACGCGCCTGGACGGTACTCGAGAGCGGACAACCTCTCATGCGATCCATCGCGCGCTGCAAACTGCGCTCCACACTGAAAAATCGTCCGGTTGCCCTTATGGTATAGATCCACACATGGCGGCCAGTCGCGTCGCCCAACCTCGGTCGCAGACGCCCGCGCGCCATGCGCAGCGTTACGGTTTCGAGCGCAGTCGTCGCCACGAAGGCACTCCGGCCGGCAGAATTTTCCTCATAAGATGTCCACGGCATACCCATGCCAACACCCATCGCATGATTCATGAGATTGGCATTGCTACCCGACGCCCGAAAACCCTCGGCAAAAATAATATCCGGCCCGCGCTCGTCGTAGCGAAAGACGATGGCCGGCGGCCCAGGCAGTCTGGGGGAATCAAGATCAGGAAATGCCCATACACATGGGCTCAGTGTTATAAGCGCTGCAATCATAGCGGTGATAAAAGTTCGCACCACCGGCCACTTCACTCTCATCGGCGAAAACCCAAAGTACTTACCAACTGCCGTGACGCAATCACTCTGCAGCATGATCGTCTCCCTCAGGAGTCTGCTTGCGCAGAGTGGGGATTCGAACCGAGAGGAGCCGATGCATGCATCCCCATTCGACGCTCACTCGCATTTTCATACGACCTCTCATTAAGTTTCAGATGCGGCAACCGCCTGCCTAAACGCAAACGTTCTCGCATTCCGGGCCGCTCATTCTTGATACCTGGATCAATGGCGGCCCGATATTTCACACCGACCAAATAATAAATAGTCCTTAATAAAAATTTAAAAGCTCATGCGTCGCGACAGTGAAGCGGAGTGACACGACGAAAAATCGCACTATAGTTGAGGCTCGGAGCCGGTTCCATATCGACGACAAAATTATTGCAGTCGAGCATATAGAACCTGGGGTGGATAACAGATGAGAACGCCGGACGGTCGACAATTCCCACATCATCCGTATTTAAAAATTGCTTTCCATCACTTACTTTCAGTGAATACAAACCGGCTTGAGCAGCATGATCAGAATCATCAAATTCCAATCTTTCAGATCGAGCTGCAACCGCCTTCCCCGAAGCATCGGAGATGATGCTGGAAGAAAAAATTTCACGCCCCCTAACGTTTAACAGTGTATTGATTTGATATTCGCCTCGTGCAGTATCGAAATAATATTGACTGGACCAGTTGTCATCCAGCGGTACCCGAGGATTGAGACAGGCATAGCCAACGCCGGCTAAAAGACCGAGCAGCCCGGCCGAAATAATAAGCGCGGCGTATGTCCGGCTCAACTTTCGGAATTGCATTTGACTCCTCCTTTGTAACGAAAGCATGCTAAGTACTGCTCATTTATTTTTTTTATGAGGTAATACGAGGATGCTGTGTGCTCTTTGATGAACGCCGCATCTTTCACTTCGTCAAGATTGATTTTAATCAGTGGCTTAGCATCGGGAATCGGTTCCAAGCACATCCAGGTCAAATATCCTCCCGCTTGAAATAAGGCGTAACAGATAAGTAGCATCGAAAATAATACATTCAGCGATCCACCCCGGAAGTGCCGTACTATCCTGGCGCCATACGAGACAGCGTCGTTCTCTACAGCATTGAGAGTTGGCGAAATTTTCTCCGACTCGTCGACTTGCGCAATTGCGTCCGAACACAGCGTCGGCATCGTATTTAATGCGTACCCCTGCTTGGGAAGAGTAATCACCAACTCGCGCTCCAAGTCGCCAAGTGCCGCGCGCAAGCTCTTGATTGTTTGCGTAATCGTATGAGCTATCACATAACCCTCGGTCCAAACCGTGTGTTCGAATTCTTGACGGCTGACCGCATTGGGATAGCGTTGACAGAGTAAGCGCAGCGCTTCCGACTCCTTGTAACGTAGTTTTAAATATTTTCCCTGCTTGAGCAAAAGACGCTTCCCTGGCCAAAAAATTATCTCTCCAAGCTTAATTGCCGACGCTTGGTTTAGTGGGCTATCTATCGATAAAGTCTCCATCCCCCCCCTTCAGATCATTGAGATATCGCAGGCGCTACAACAATTCCTGCGGCGTACCAGCGGTTGAAGTTGCTTGTCGAGAACGATTACATCCATCCTCGCAGTCAACCATGAAACGGTCACATCAAATTTCCTAAAAAATATCAAACACCTGTTCCCATATGGTCTTTACTATGATCGGTAGTACGCTGGAAATCAGCCTTACGGTGCTGCGTCAAGCACCTCTTCGCGCGATCAACATGGTATTGCCTATAAACGTATGGGCAGAATATTTGCAGCGATACGGGTTATCGGATCCCCGAGGAGAAGTGGACTTTCATCTCAATAGAACCACCACATACTTCTTCTACAGCGTGCTGCCGCATGGATGCCGCAAACTATTTTCTCCGCGACACTATGCGCAGCTACATGCCAAAAATATGGCGGGGATGGACCACATAATTTTTTATTGATCCCTTCGCTCAATTTCAAGCATCGTTAAATAGTCTTATTTTTATATATTTTTAGGTTGTCAAACAATCACACTGATAAGCTTTCCTAACTTATTTGTTTAGACGAATTCAATTCGGTTGACTGGGCACGCACAGCACCATCCCATCGTCTCCCGAATCCGCACATCACTTCCAATATGGTGTGCCGTATGCGCCTGCCTCATTGCCGGCAGCACCCTCCGCCCCCCAACCTAGATCTACCGCACCGTGGTTTTAGATTTACGTATCAGCATCGACTCGATACGGCGTCAAAGGAATTTTGAGATGAGCGCAGGAAGTAGAGTATTCTCAGCGACTATTAATATTTTCATATCATTAGTCATACTTAATTTACTTGGCTGCAGGTACACAGACATCAATCGACCTGCCCCCTTGGACATTACGGTGGATGCCAACAGAGAGGCTCTAGCGCCGGACGCGCGCATGCCACTTGATGCGAACCAACGGTATGAACTCGTGGCGCCGATTGCTTTATTTCCCGACGAACTCTTAGCTGAAGTCCTGGCCGGATCGGCTTACCCGGACCAAATCAGCGCAGCCGATAATTGGTTGAAACAAAACCGGATATTCAAGGGCGATGCCTTGCAGAAGACTATTTATCAGCAACCGTGGGATGCTAGTGTCAAAGTGCTAACAAACTTTCCGGCAGTGCTGGATAATATGGCGCAAAACCTTTCATGGATTAGCGCACTCGGCACAAGCTACGCGAGCGACCCGAGCGGCGTGATGAACGCGATTCAGATTATGCGACAGCGCGCAATTGCCTCAGGCGCATTGTGCAGCGATGCCCGGCAGCGGGTCAGCACTCTGATGCCAACGCATGCATCGCTTGCCGAGATGGCAGCCGCTGCCGCCCATCATGCCAATCCGGCGCATGTGCCGCCGCCGCAAACTATTGTCGTCGAACCCGTACAAGCCGGCATTATTTATGTTCCGGCTTACAATCCGACTGTGGTGTATGGCATGCCGATGCCCTTGTATCCGAGCTACATCTATACTCCGCCGGCTTATGACGTACTGGCGACCGGCCTGGTTTCGTTCGGCGTCGGCATACCTTGGGCGCAGCGCTCGACAGTCACCACCACGGGAAGCGGAATGCCGGCGACGCAACTTAGGGCGCGAGATCAATCGACAGCCGGGTGAGCCAATGAGCGAGGTTCCACCCCGTACTCGAGACCGCACGCTCGACCGCACGCTCGATCGCGCCTCTCAAGCACGTCGCAAATATTTATCTCGCCATCGATGGCGTTTTATTGACAGAGGCGCGCGGAATCTCATGCGAAACCACCGAGCTGCTCTGACTAAGCCGCCGGCAATCCGTCGCCGCGAATTTCACATATCGCGTTTCCGTCTCTTTGCAGTTGAAATACTCGATCGTAAAGTCAACGAAGGCGCGCACTTTCACGGCCAAGTTTTTGCGGCTGGCATAAGCGATATTTAAATTGAGCGATGGCAGCTCGACGTCCGTCAGCAATTGCACCAACTCGCCCGATTCGATTTCGCGATGTACCAGATAATCCGGCAATGCGGCAAAACCAAATCCTTCCAGCGCGAAGCGGTAAATCATCTCCAGATTATTGGCGACAATCCGCCTTTCGACTCGTTGGAGCGCATCCTTGATCGGTTCGATAGAACGCAGCGGCGCACTCAGCCCGTCGCCCGAGTGCGCCAGAAACACATGCGACGCCAAATCGGCGAGTGTCGCCGGCGTGCCACGGCGCACAAGATAATCGGGTGTCGCCACCAGACGTAGCGGGCTTGCGGTGAAGCGCCGCATGATTAAAGTACTGCCGTAATGGTCGCCATCGGGGATAACGGCCACATCAAAACGCCGCTCGACCAGATTGATCGGGTCATTCGACAAGGCGACATGAGGTTCCACTAATGGATAAACCTCGGCAAAAGCCTTGAGCAAGGGGCTCATATAACGGAGCCCGAATGCTACAGGGGCCGCAATCCGCAAGATGCCGCCCGCCGCACGTTGCTGCGTGATCACCTGATCTTCCGCATCCTCAAGATCGGCCATAATGCCGCGGGCACGTTCCAGGAAGGTCTGACCGGCATCCGTCAGCGACACGCGGCGGGTGGTTCGCTGCAGCAAGCGTACGCCCAGACGCGTTTCCAATGCGGCCACGCCGCGCGTGGCCATGGCAGGCGAGATATCCAGACTGTCGGCGGCATGGGTAAAGCTGGAAATTTCCGCCACTTTGACAAACACCCGGATAGATTCGAGATGATCCAAGGCACTGGCTCCGATACGACGCAACGCACACTAACGCCCTGCGCGGGTCTATGAAGCTGGCGATATTACCGAGACTTGGCACGGCAACCGTTACCGCATCCCAAAATCAGACCGCTTACCGGCGCCCCGCTCGAATCAGCTTCGGGCCGGGTGGGCATGCCAACGCATCACTACGGTACGCGCCGCATAGCTGGCCAGACCACAACACACTACCACTACCCCCATCGCACGCGGTGAGCCCCGGCTATCCTGTAGCGCACCTACCGCCAAGCTCGACAACGCACCCAGCGCGAATTGCGTGGAACCGAATAGGGCAGCGGCTGCGCCCGCATTGTTCGGATAACGCTGCATCAGGTCGGTAGTGCAATCCGCCGACAAGATGCCCACCACGCTCACCACGAGAAAAAGCGTGACGACCAACGCAGTCAGTCCGCCCCAACCGGTCAGACAGACCAGGCCAACGGCCAGCGAGGCCAGCATGCCGACCGTCGCTGCCGCCGAGATCATGCGCAGCGTACCGACTCGATGGACCAGCCGGGTGTTGATGAAATTGCCGCCCATGATGCCGAGTATGTTCAAACCAAACAGAAAACCATAATGTTGCGGCGCGACCTGGAAGTAGTTGATGTACACAAAGGGCGTCGCCGTGATGTAGGCGAACATACCGGCAAATGCCATCCCGCCGCACACGGTATGCCCCCAGGCCACCGGGTCCAGCAACATATGGCGATAAGCATTAAACGACGAACGCAGTGCGGATTTCGCACGCTTCTCAGGCGGCCAGGTTTCGGGCACGCGATAGATAATCGCCACGCAGCAAATCAAACCATAGGCCGTCAGCACCGCAAACACCAGGCGCCAACTGCCCAGCAACAGTAGTTGCCCGCCGATCAGCGGTGCCAGCAACGGCCCGCACGAAGTCACAATGGCCAGCAGCGACAATACCTTGGCGGCCTGATGCGGAGCATGGGTATCGCGTGCGATGGCACGCGCCAGCACCGAGGCAGCACCCGCGCCCAGGGCCTGTACAAAACGCACCGTCACCAGTTCGCCGATGCTGAAAGCCAGCGCACAAGCCAAGCTTGCGATCACGTAAATTACCACGCCACCCAGCAACACAGGACGCCGTCCATAGGCATCCGAGAGCGGTCCGTACAACAACATGCCGACGGAAAACCCGATCATAAAGCTGGTCAACGTCACTTGAGCCGCGCTTACACCCACATGGAAAGCCTGTGTGATCGCGGGCAAGCTGGGTAAATACATATCGATGGAAATCGGGCCGCAAGCAGCGAGTGCGCCCAGCAGGAGAATCAGGCGCCAATCCGAACGGCCGGAGCGGGTCGCGCCGGTCGTGAAAGTAGAAGACATATTTTAAGTAAGCCAGATGGCCCGAATCTGAGCCAAAGGCCCTATTCTATCGGACTAATCACAATCCTTGCGAAGCACTTACAGACACATTCCAAGTAACTCGACAGCGTCGTTTTTTAACCTTCGGCCTAGTCCGACTCGATCCGGTTGCGCTTTATGACGTCGCGTCAAGTCATAATCATCGCTGCGCTAGGGTTGCCACCGGGCTACCCACTGATTTACCCTGTTGTGCTTTATGTTGACCCGCTAAGCGATGACCGCCTTTTTATTGATCTGGAGCCCACGAAAGTGGCCCTGGCCCGATTTGCCTGAAATGTGTGATGCCTTTGTGCGCGGTAAGGCGCAAAACCAACTGGTGATCGACAGCTGGGGCTGCGGCTTCTCGCGCAGCCTGATGGCCGGCGATCGTGTGTTTATCCATCGCGTAGCCAAAGAACCCAAGGGACTGTTCGCCTCCGGCTGGGTGACGCGCGCGCCCTACGAAGTACCCGATGCGGCGCGCAAACGCGGCTACCGGCTGTGCATCGACTTCAGTTATGACTGGCTGGTCGACGCCCACCAGCATGTGGTGATTACGCGCGACGAATTGCGCGCCCACCCGTTTTCGGTCCAGACCTGGGACGCGCAAACCTCGGGCAATGTCATCAAGCCGATGGTGGAAGGCCCACTGGAGAAGCTCTGGGCGGAACGCACCGGCGGACGACGCGCCCAGCCCGCGGCCGTCACCGCGATTGCGCAGGCGGCGCAGCAAGGTTAAG
>Ga0302233_10001020_pt1 | contig 20549 bp, 16 predicted proteins | sample II_Palsa_N3_1_FD_193516 | JGI IMG/M metagenome (GOLD analysis project Ga0302233, IMG submission 193516) | Peat permafrost microbial communities from Stordalen Mire near Abisko, Sweden - II_Palsa_N3_1 | ecosystem: Environmental > Terrestrial > Soil > Palsa > Peat permafrost | place: Sweden... | reverse complement strand
CGATGCGTCGGGAGCGGCGGCGGTGTTGGCGCGTGCGGATCAATATTTGAAAGGATCGTCCGACCGACTTAACGACTATCTCGCTCATGCGGGCGACAGCGACGAGGAACGCCGCTTGAGTCAGGACATGCAGGAGAAGCGCGATATTTTCCTGCGCGATGGTGTGACCCCTGCGCTTGCGGCGCTCAAGGCGGGTGACAAGGATACCTTCCAGCAATTCCAGGCACACAAGCTGACGACGCTGTACAGCAACTATGAAAAAGCGATGCTGGCGGTGGAGCAGATGCAATTGGACCACGAGCAGCAAAGTTTTGAACAGGCTCAGGCGCGCTTCCGCTTGATTACGATTTTGGTCAGCGTCGGCATGGCCGGGGCCTTGATTTTGTCGTGGCTGGCGCGCATCGCGCTGGTGCGGGCCATCGTCAACCCGGTGAATGCCGCAGTTGGGTATTTCAAGCAGATCGCCGAGGGCGATCTGACCGAAACGATTGTGGTCGAAAGCAGCAATGAGATGGGGCAGTTGAGCGCCGCGCTCAAGCATATGCAGGACAGTTTGCGTGATACCGTCTCGACCTTGCGCGATGCGGCCGAGTCGATCAACACGGGTGTCAGTGAAATCGCGGTCGGCAATACCGATTTATCGCAACGCACGGAGGAGCAGGCCGCGTCGCTGCAAGAGACCGCCGCGAGCATGGAGCAATTGACTTCGACCGTTAAAAAGACCGCCGAGAATGCTCAGGAAGCCAGCGCTCTGGCCCGTAACGCTTCGCAGCTGGCGGAACAGGGTGGGCAGATTACCCAGGACGTGGTGGGCACCATGCAAAACATGGTCGGCGATTCGCACAAAATTGCCGACATTGTCGGGGTGATCGAAGGCATTGCTTTCCAAACCAATATTTTGGCGCTGAATGCCGCCGTGGAAGCTGCGCGTGCTGGCGAACAGGGCCGGGGTTTTGCCGTGGTGGCGAGCGAGGTGCGCTCGCTCGCGCAACGTAGCGCGAGTGCCGCCAAGGAAATCAAAACGCTGATCAGCGATTCGACCGGACGCGTCGAAGCCGGTGCCCAATTGGTGGGCCGCTCGGGCGCTACGATGAGCGAGATTGTCACAGCGATCGCGCGGGTCAGTGGCATCATGCACGAAATTGCCGTCGCGGCGGCGGAGCAAAGCACAGGCATCGACCAAGTGAATATCGCCGTCACCCAGATGGATGAAGTCACGCAGCAGAACGCGGCCTTGGTCGAGCAAGCCACCGCTGCGGCAGGCTCGCTTGAGGAGCAGGCCGGGCGGCTTAAAGCGGCGGTGTCGGTGTTCCGCACCGAGCGTCGCGACACCTTTGGCGGGGCGCGGCGTCCGGTTTAAATTGGCGGGGTTGGTCTTGGCGAGCTTGTTGGCGGATTTTGGTGTGTAATCGCAGCGAATAGGCTGGAAAAGTACGCTGATCGGCGAAGTTGTGCTGGCGTGCCGCAGGCCTTAACTTACTGATTACAAATCCTGTTTGACGTTGTGCAGGAAATCGCTGGCCGATGCGCGCGTGTTGACGGCGTTGATGGCGTCATTGAGAAACCAGGGCAAGTTCAGCTGCGTGTTGGGATCGGATACGCCGACTGTGAGGCGCGGTGTTGCCTTGCTTGATGCAATGGCGACGGGGCTTGGCGTCGCTGCGGCGGCCTGCGCGTCGGGTGCTGCGACCGCTGCCGTACCGGCGGCAGTGCCGTCGGCATAAGAGAGGGCGGGTAGGCCGGCGGCGAATGCGATGAGCGAGATGGCAAGACGGGCGAAATTCATGGCGTCGGTTTCCTCAAGGGCGATGCGAGTGGAGAGCAGGTTCCACGGATGCACAGATTAAACCATAGGACATGAACTCAAGCGGCAGGTTCCCCCGGCATTTGGGCATGAAATACCCTGCCTGTGCCCGGTAAAAGCCAGGGTTGATGTCTATGACTCCGATCGACCGCGTCGATTTTTGGATTATTTCGCTGGTTCGAGGTGCCGCACGCAACACGCAACGCTCGCGTCGTTCCGTATAATCGATACGCATGGGTGCTTGAGTAGTACGACGCTATAGATACGGTATCCGAACCTGACGCTCTGGAGTGGCCCCCGACCATGACAGTTTCACGACCGCTTCAATTGCTCGGTCTGGCCGTGCGTATTAAGCAGATCCGGGTTGAAAACAAGGTACTGACCGGCTTTCTGGCGGGCTTGCTGTTTATGGCGGGTTTTGCGGTTTCGTCGCTGTTCGACACGCGCGCCTACCTTGCCGGCAACGACCAATTGATCAATATCGAGCAAGCGATCAATACCGTCAAGAACATCGATACCGGCCTCAATCTGATTGAAGCCAATCAGCGCGATTTCCTGATGACGCAAAACCCCGAGTATTTACAAAAATACCAGGATGCCATCACCAATCTAGGGATCAATTTTTCTGCGCTCGACTCGATGTTGTCGGTCGATACGGCCTTGGCCGGCGAGTTGCCGATTCTGCATATCTACGTCGACAAGCAGCTGGTGCTCTTGGAACGACCGATCGAAATCCAGCGCACCGATGGTTTCCCCGCAGCCCTGCAGGCCGTGGTCGATAGCGGCAATATCAATTTCTATATGCAGATTCACGCCAGTATTGTCCGTATCCTGATCATCAAGGAGCAAGACAAATTCGTGGTGCAGCAGATGTTGGTGCAGCGCGCGAACCGATCGGAAAAAAGCATGATCGTGCTGGCGCTTGCCGTATCGCTGTTGCTGGCTGTGATCTACCTGCTGATCCGCAAGCAATTAACCGAAAAGAAGATTTTGACTCAGCGGCTGCAACAGCAGATCAATCTTGATCCGCTGACCCAATTGCCGAATCGGGCCTTGCTGATCGACTGGGTTGAATATCGGATCTCGCAAGCACGGCTGGAAGGTGGCGTCGCGGCCATTTTGTATATCGATCTTGATGGCTTCAAGACGGTCAATGAGCGCTTCGGACATCGGGTCGGCGATTCGGTGCTGATCGAGGTGACACGCCGTTTCGGCGAAACAGCCCGCGATTCGGATTTTTTCGCCCGGGTCGGGGCCGATGAATTTGTGATACTTGTATCGTCCGTGAAAGCGCTCGAAGCCGTGGGGACCTTGGCAGATCGGCTGATCGAGACCTTGGATGAACCGATTTTACCGATCTTGTACGACCATGTGGTCAGCGCCAGCATCGGTATTTCGTTTTATCCGCAAGACGGAAAAACCGCGACCGATCTGATTCGTGAAGCCGAGCAGGCCATGTATACGGCCAAAGAGTCCGGGCGTCATCGCTATCGTTTTGTTCATTCACAGGAGTCCCAACAATCGTCGCGCCAGACGGTTTTGCTGAATGATCTGGCGCGGGCGCTGGGCAGCGGCGAGTTGTACCTGATGTTCCAGCCACAGGTGAATATTGCAACCCAGCGGGTGATTGGCGTCGAAGCCTTGATACGCTGGCGCCACCCGACTTTGGGTGAAATCGGCCCGAATGAGTTTATTCCTCTGGCCGAAGCCTCGGGTCTGATCGTACCGATCGGCACATGGGTAATCCGCACGGCTTGCCAGCAGGCTGCGATGTGGAGTTCGCAAGGCTACCCCGATCTGGTGATGGCCATCAATATTGCCGCCAACCAGATGCGTGGCGACGATCTGGCCGATGAGATCAAAACCGCCTTGGAGCGCTATCAACTGCCGCCGCACACGCTGGAGTTGGAGCTGACGGAGCGCATTTTGGCGCGGCAACACGCGGCCGAAGAGGTGCTGGCGTTGAAGAATTTGGGTGTCAGGATTTCGATCGACGATTTCGGCACGGGATATTCTTCGTTGAACTATCTAAAATTCTTTGCCATCGATGTGATTAAGATAGACCAGTCTTTTGTCTCCGGCTTGCCTGGCAATCCCTTCGATGTGGCGATTGCGACCACAATAATCACGATTGCTGAAAATCTTGGCATGACGCTGATCGCCGAAGGTGTGGAAACGCTGGAGCAGCTTGAATTCCTCAGAGACAAAGGTTGCCTCTGCGTACAAGGTTATTTGTTCTCCAAACCGATAGGCGCGGGGGCGGTAATCGAATTTATCAAAGCTTGGCACGACGAGCACAGCCTGCCTTTGGCCAGTTAAGCGAGCTGCCGTCGCTTTAGGGCTGCGCCGCATCGGATAGTCCGCTTGCACCATCCCGGCTCTTTTCCGGCACCATCTCCGTTCCTGTCCGGCACCATCGGTGACCGTCATGCACCGACATCAATCGTGTTCCTCAGCTTCCGTATTCCTGCCGCATGGGCTTGCGCCTATCCTGCATGGGATTTTCGCGCTGTACCGCTATACCTTGCTCCAAAAAGGAGGATCGGGTCCAACTCGCTATCTTGGGGCGTGGCATAACTATTGCTGATCGTATAGGCCAACCTGGTACTCGGGATGGCACTCGACCCAAAAAACGACACGAGGACGACCCATGAACAGACGCAGACTCTTGAAGCTAGGATCGTTGACCGGAGCGGCCATGCTCGGCGCGAAAATGCCTGCCGGCTGGGCTCAAAGCAAGGAGCCGATCAAAGTCGGCGTGCTTCATTCGCTTTCCGGCACCATGGCGATTTCGGAAACATCGCTGAAAGACACGGCGCTGATGACGATTGCGGAAATCAATCAGAGCGGTGGGGTGCTGGGTCGTCAATTGCAGCCGGTAGTGGTCGACCCCGCTTCGAACTGGCCGCTGTTTGCCGAGAAGGCCCGGCAATTGATATCGCAGGACAAATGTGCCGTGACCTTCGGCTGTTGGACCTCGGTATCGCGCAAGTCGGTGTTGCCGGTATTTGAAGAACTGAATGGCTTGTTGTTTTACCCGGTGCAATATGAAGGCGAGGAAATGTCGCGCAATGTGTTTTATACGGGAGCTGCGCCCAATCAACAGGCGATTCCCGCGACGGAATACTTGATGAGCGCCGAGGGTGGCGGTGCCAAGCGCTTCTTCTTGCTGGGTACCGATTATGTCTATCCACGCACCACCAACAAGATTCTGCGCGCCTTCTTGCATTCCAAAGGGGTACAAGACACTGATATTGAGGAGGTCTACACACCGTTCGGGCATAGCGATTATCAAACCATTGTCGCCAATATCAAAACCTTTGCTCAGGGCGGCAAGACCTGCGTGATCTCGACCGTGAACGGCGATTCGAACGTCCCTTTCTATAAGGAACTGGGCAACCAGGGCTTGAAGGCGACGGATGTGCCGGTGGTGGCGTTTTCAGTGGGCGAAGAAGAGCTGCGCGGCATCGATACCAAGCCGCTGGTCGGTAATCTGGCGGCCTGGAATTACTTTATGTCGCTGCGCAATCCCACCAACGAAAAATTCAAAAAGCAGTGGGCTGCATGGGTCAAGGAAAACAATTTGCCGGGTGGCGCCAAACGCGTGACGAATGACCCGATGGAAGCGACTTATGTCGGTATCCATATGTGGAAGCAGGCTGTTGAGAAAGCCAAATCGACCGATGTCGATAAAGTCCGTATCGCCATGGTGGGCCAGAAGTTTGCAGCGCCTTCAGGTTTTACGTTGGAGATGGACGGTAATCATCATTTGCACAAACCGGTGATGATCGGCGAGGTGCGTGCCGATGGTCAGTTCAATGTGGTCTGGGCCACCAAGACGGCGATCCGTGCGCAACCGTGGAGTCCCTATATCGCAGGTAATGAAGGTAAGCCCGATGTGGTGAGTCAGGCGATGCCCTTGCGGGATTTGCTGCGCACGCGAATGGCATAAGCCGTGGCATATGAGCCGGCGGCGAGCCGCTGGTTTGTGTTGTTCACGTCGATGCATTGGCGCACCTCGGTTGCCGTCGGTGCGCAGGCATCTCTTGATGCGCAATCGGCAACCCGGTCGATTGCGCAGTTTCGCTATTCAAGGTCACCTTATGTCTTGCTTGCTGCGATATTCTATGAAGCTCCGGCGCATGCTGTTGGTGCTGGTGCTCACCGCTGTTTGGGCGGCGCGCGCCGATGCGCTCACGCCCGACGATTTAAAACCTTTTGGGGCGGACGATTTCGACGCCAAGTCGGCACTTATCGCGAAGCTTGTCAACAACGGCGATGCGGCCTCCCTGACAATGCTGCAGGCGCTTGCCGAGGATACGGTAGCGGTTAGCGGGTCCGGCGAAATCTTGATACAGGATGGCGACACCTATCGCGACGCCGCCACCGGCCACCCGGTTGCCGCAAGCGATGCGCAAGCGATTACGCTTAGCAACGTACTACGCAATCGCGTCAGTGGAGGCTTGTCTGCTGTGCAGCTGAGCTCGCCCGACCTGACCACGCGCCGGGCGGCCGTGGAAACCTTGCTGCACAATCCCGATGCATCGTTCAAGGCGCAGGTCGATCGGGCACGCAGCCGCGAAACCGACCCGGCATTGAAGAAACGCTTGGATACTTTATGGGCGATGACGGCCTTGCATAACCCCGACCCGTCCTTGCGGCTGCAGGCGGTGTTGTTGTTGAATGCCCGCCGCAATTTGGAGGTGGGTGAATTGCTGCGTCCGCTGCTCGCTAAAAATTCCGACGGCAGCTATACCGAGCCTGATGCTGCCGTGCGCCGCGCGGCTCAGGATGGCATCGACGAACTGACTTCAATCCAGCAGCGCAGCGCCATCGCCGGGACGATTTTTGCGGGCTTGAGCCTGGGCAGCGTACTGTTGCTCGCGGCACTCGGTTTGGCCATTACCTATGGCTTGATCGGCGTAATCAATATGGCGCACGGCGAATTCCTGATGATCGGCGCTTATGCGACTTACGTAGTACAGAATATTTTTCAACAACATTGGCCGGGCGCATTCGATTGGTATCCCTTGGCGGCGATTCCCGCAGCCTTTGTCACGGCCGCGCTGGTAGGCGTTGCGCTGGAGCGCTTGATCCTGAAACATCTGTATGGCCGGCCGCTCGAAACGCTGTTGACGACCTTCGGGGTCAGCCTGCTGCTGATCCAGGCAACCCGCATGATTTTCGGCGCACAAAATGTACAAGTGAGTAATCCATCCTGGATGAGCGGCGGTCTGACGGTATTGCCGAATTTGATCCTGCCGTATAACCGCTTGACCATCCTGGCATTCTCCGTGACGGTGATTGCCCTGGCGTGGACCGTACTGAATCGCACGCGCCTCGGTTTGTTTGTTCGAGCGGTGACGCAGAATCGTCAAATGGCAGCTTGCGTGGGTGTGAAGACCGGGCGCGTCGATAGCTATGCCTTCGCCTTCGGCGCGGGCATTGCCGGACTGGGTGGCTGTGCGCTGGCGCAAATCGGCAATGTAGGCCCGGACCTTGGGCAAGGCTACATCATCGACTCGTTTATGGTTGTTGTGTTGGGCGGCGTCGGGCAATTGGCGGGCACGATTCTCGGTGCGTTTGGCCTCGGGATTGCCAGCAAGGCGCTTGAGCCGTTCTCGGGCGCGGTGTTGGCGAAGATTGCCGTACTGGTCTTTATTGTGCTGTTTATTCAGAAGCGCCCGCAAGGCATGTTTGCCTTGAAGGGCCGTAGCGCGGAGACCTGAGATGAACCTCGTGACAGCCATTCCGCCTCGTGCCGTGCCGGATCCCGCGGAGTCGGCATCGCCGCCTTCTGCCTCTGGCGCAAGCTCCTTATTTTCATTGGACTTACCGATTCGCCCAAGTTTGTTGAGTAAGCCCGCCTGGTTTGCTTTGGTCGGCTTGATCCTGCTGGTCGGCATCGGTGTGCCGCTGGCGGCATTGGTCGTGCCGGAAACCAGCGTGTTTCATGTGTCGGCTTATGCGGTGACCTTGGGCGGCAAACTGATGTGTTACGCGATTGCAGCGCTGGCACTGGATTTGGTGTGGGGTTATTGCGGCGTATTGAGCCTGGGCCACGGTTTGTTTTTTGCGCTGGGTGGCTATGCCATGGGCATGTATTTGATGCGCGAGATCGGACACCAAGGTAAATACGGCAGCGATTTACCCGACTTTATGGTGTTTCTCGATTGGCATCGGCTCCCGTGGTATTGGCAGGGAACCCAGCATTTTGCGTATGCGCTGCTGCTGGTAGTGCTGGTGCCTGCCGTCATCGCCTGGGTGTTTGGCTATTTCACCTTTCGCTCACGGGTGAAAGGTGTGTATTTGTCGATCATAACGCAGGCGCTGACCTACGCGGCAACCCTGCTGTTCTTTCGCAACGAGACAGGTTTTGGTGGCAACAACGGCTTTACCGATTTCAAGCAGATCCTGGGTTTTCCGATTACCCATCCCGCGACGCGCATGGCGTTGTTTCTGCTGACCTTCGCTGTCTTGGTCGGAGCCTTTATCGGGGCGCGCGCGATCGTCACTTCCAAGCTCGGGCGCGTGGTCACGGCGATTCGCGACGGCGAATCGCGCTTGATGTTTCTGGGCTATAGCCCGTTGACCTATAAGTTGTTTATCTGGACCGTGTCGGCGGTCTTATGTGGGATTGCGGGGGCTTTGTATGTGCCGCAGGTCGGTATTATCAATCCCAGTGAGATGTCACCGGGCAATTCGATCGAAATGGCGATTTGGGTGGCGGTAGGCGGGCGAGGCACCCTGATCGGCCCGATTCTCGGCGCGTTCGCGGTCAATGGTGCGAAAAGCGTGTTCACCGATTATTTTCCGGAGTACTGGCTATTCTGTTTGGGCGCAATCTTTATGCTGGTGCCGCTGCTGCTGCCGCGCGGCATCGTCGGCTTGTTGATGAAGCGTAGCGGGAGCCGCTCATGAAGGTCATTCGAACGGTCGCGCCTGGTAACGCAAAGTCGGGTGAGCACGCATTGCAATCGCGCATCCAGGCGCTGGAGCATGTGCTCGATAGCGCCAATGATCAAATCGGCAACGCGGGCAGCCATATGACGACCGGTTTGGGGCATGTGGTGAAACCGGGTGAGATCGATGTTTCGCACGGACCGATTCTATATCTTGAAGACGTGACCGTCAGCTTCGACGGCTTTCGAGCCTTGAACGCACTGACCTTGTCGATTGATGTCGGCGAACTGCGCTGTGTGATCGGTCCCAACGGCGCGGGCAAGACGACCATGATGGATGTGATTACCGGCAAAACCCGTCCATCTGCCGGAAAAATATTCCTGGGGCAAAGCATCGACCTGACACGCCTGGATGAAGCGGCGATTGCCCGCATCGGCATCGGCCGAAAATTTCAGAAACCCACGGTATTTGAAAATCACCCGGTATGGGAAAACCTTGAGTTGGCGATGCAGACCGATAAGTCTTGGTGGGCTTCGCTACGTGCGCGCCTGGATCGACCGGCCCAGGCGCGTATTGAAGAAACGCTGCACACCATACGCCTGGAAGCCGATGCATTTCGTTTGGCCGGCGAACTATCGCACGGGCAAAAGCAGCGGCTGGAGATCGGCATGCTGCTGATGCAAAAGCCGCAATTATTGCTGCTCGATGAGCCCGCCGCGGGAATTACCGATCAGGAAACCATGGAGCTGGCCGAGTTGCTGAATGGCTTGCGTGGCACGTGTTCGATGATGGTGGTCGAACACGATATGGATTTTGTCGCGGCGCTGGCGGGCGATACCGGGCGCGTCACCGTGATGGCGGAAGGCCGGGTGCTGGCCGACGGCACGTTGGCGCAGGTACAGAGCAACGAAGCCGTGATCGAATCTTATCTGGGGCGCTAGGCATGCTGGAAATCACCTTGTTGAACCAATACTATGGCGGCAGCCATATCCTGCGCGATATCACGCTCAACGTGCCGGAACAGAAACTTACGGTACTCCTGGGCCGCAATGGCGTAGGCAAAAGCACTTTGCTGAAATGCGTGATGGGTGTGGTGCCGGCCAAGTCCGGCAAGATTGCTTGGCGCGGCAAGCCTTACGAAAACTTGTCGACCCCGGCGCGCGTCGCAGGCGGTTTAGCCTATGTGCCGCAGGGCCGCGATATCTTTCCGCGCCTAAGTGTCGAGGAGAATTTGCTGGTGGGTGCCGCGAGCCGTGCTGCGCCTAAGAAAATTCCGCATCGTATCTATGATTTGTTTCCGGTACTGCACGACATGAAACATCGCCGCGGCGGCGATTTATCCGGCGGCCAGCAACAACAGCTGGCTATTGGCCGTGCGCTGATGAGCGAGCCGCAGCTGCTGATACTTGATGAACCGACCGAAGGCATCCAACCTTCCATTATTCGCGATATCGGTCGCACTCTGCGGCAATTGGTCGACGAGTTCGGCATGACAGTGTTGCTGGTCGAGCAGTACTACGAGTTTGCACGCGAACTGGCCGATCATTATTGGGTGATGGGCCGGGGTGAAGTGATTGCGCATGGCGCGGGAGCGGATATGGAGCGCGATGGAGTTCGCGAGTTGATTGCGGTTTGATAAGGTATGTCGATGAGGGTGTGATGGCATGTTTAATACAATATATGAAATAACGGCGGAAGCCAGTCATGGATTTATTGTATGAATAACTTAGTGGAACTACAGGTCTGTCTATTGTTACATAAGTAATATTCAGGGAGCTGTGGTTGATGGAGCTTCCGAGGTCCTGTGGGTTCTACTTTGAGGTAATTTAATCATGCCAATATCGATCGATAGCGCATCGTCATACCGCCGCCGGCCCTCCTTACATAGGGAGGTCGTACAGCCTGAACTTCATAGCCCCGACTTTGAGTCACCGCCTCCCACTTACTCCGAACTTTATCCCGAACGAGCAACGTTGCCAGCATCATCTGCATCGCGAGTAGTGCCTTCCGCCCCAAGGGAACCTGATCCGTCAGGTACTCTACATCGAGCTTTCATGCCGTCGCCACGCCAGAGGGTATTGCAGTTTAGCGCACGGGCTCCTGACATGGGAATTGCGGATATTGCGCAAGTCCATAAGAATAAAATGCGCGAGGACATCGTCACGGCGTTTGTTCTCGAGAAATATCGCGATGTAGGGTACGGTTCGTCACGCGAGAAATTTATGGTGCGGGATTGTATAGAGAAACTTACAAGTAGTAGGGCAAAGAATAACCTTAGACAGGATTCCAGTTTGCGGGAATGCAATATGGAATTGCAAGATAAAATGACGAATGAGCGCTTGGTTGAAAGCCTGGCTAAGGAATTTTTGCATGACTTGAAGAAAAAATTCGGATTGTTGAATATTAATAAAATAAGTGAAAGTCAAGCTGGAAATTTGATCGATTATTTTCATGACGTACAACCCGATAAGTTTTTGTCCGGACGCTATGGAGCGACAAAGCCAGGGATGCGGATCGAAGAGAACGGCACGTCGAAAGCGGGAAAGCCCCTCTATTCCATGTGGATTGATGAGGCGGGGCTGGCGTCTCAAATCAAAAAGAATTTAAAGGATGCTGGAGCCGGATTTTCGAGCTGAACTCAACCGTCGGCGCAGATATGCCGAAGTATCGCACTTAAGAATCGCGCCAACCCCAAAAAGCAAACATCACCCAATTCTTCAAGATCTCGTACTTCACCCATTTATCGGCGCGAATGGCCGGCCGATACGCGTGATCCAGTGTCAGCCAGGTTGTTGAATAACTTGATGACGCACGGATTTTCGCGGCAGGTTCGCGCCGGTCGAGTGCAAATATGGTCGTAATCGAGGTAGAGGTTTTCGGTTGAGATTTTGATGCCGAGGGAAAGTCGCGAGTGTGTTGCCGATGTGATTTTTTATTGTTCCGTTAACACGCAATCAAATTGTACTCGCCATGATAAATACTAGATCTGAATTAACTTTTACTCCGCGTTTCCACAATCTACTCAAGACTGATCGGAACCAGCAGCTACCCACGAATTCTGAGGAAAATGCAGAAACATCAGGAGATCAAGCGGAGGCTTTTCCAAAATACATGCCAACGACACATCCGCTACAAGCTCAAAAACCGCCTAGCGACAAAGCGTTGGGACAAGACATTGCAGAGAAAATCGAGAAGTTGAAGAAATTCTTGAGCGATCGTGAACAACCTGTCGGTGTGATGGCTCACGCGCAACTGCAGCACAGGCTTAAGAACTTTGAGCAGTTCGGTCAAAATGTTCTTGATGGGCGAGATGGTGATTTTTCCACGCAGATCGATAGCCTTTACAAGGCGGGGAAAAAATCGCTGGACCAGTTTTGCGATGCGGTGCTGGACGAGAGCAAATTATCGGAGAGCACACGACTGACACATGTCAGGAATCTGGCGGATGGAATTAATGTGTGTTCAGAAGGCGCAGCCAGTCAACTAGCGATTGCCGCGCAGGAGCTATTTCTGGCGACAGGAGACGTGGCCGCTAATGCCAAACTCAGTCAGGAAAAATTGCTTGAGCAATCGATCCTTGCGTTCGTAAAAAAAGAACATGGCGCGGCAGATCACTATGTGCATAACGAAATACATTATTTAAATGGCTATCGAAACTATCTCGCAGATGACTTTGGCCTGACCGAGCGGCACGACGATTTTGTTCCACCTGAGCTCGACGTACTGACATGCGGTGAGCACGTGCGGCGGCAGGTGACGCCGGGGCACGTTATCCATCATATGGCTGAGACATGCTTGCAGGAAATTCATGATAAGTTTCATCACTTGCGGAATAAAGAATTGTCGTTCGAGGAGCTCGGTGAGATTCATGAGAATATTAAAGGTGTATTCGGTATCGACCTGGCGCAGCGCTTTGGCGCAATCGATATAACTGCAATAATTGCCGATGGCGATAGGTTGACTAATGATTTGTCGCTACTCAAACATGCGATTGCAAAAAATTTGAAAGCTGCCGGGCAGCTCGAATTCAAAGCGAACTATGCTTCCGGGCAAAAAGATGACCCAAGAGTCATCAAGCAAATCGATGATGCTTTCTTTGTCAGATTACGGGTTCCGGATGGAGGCGGAACTATCTATCAGGCCGTGGGTGTTTGCGATCTTCCCCCTGATAGCGCTCCTCACGGGATGGTAAGAGTCGCACTGGCCAATACATATGATCCTTGCGAGTTAAAAAAAGTAAGCCCTCGGCAGGTCTGGGCAATGCTTAAAGATAATCCGAACCCTAGGGCTTGGCTGACGCAGATGGGCTACCCCGACGTGCTTCGATATCGCGAAGCCAATCCGGAGCACGAGATATCTCTGTTAAAGTTAGCGGATCAAAGATTCGCAAAATATTCGCCGGAAAAGCGACAAAGGGCTTTCAAGAACATAGAAGACGACAAGCTGGCTGCTCGTCTGGCGTATCACATAGACCTCCAGCACGTCGATGAAAATAAGAATATGCCTTTGCATCATGCTGTACGGCAGGGGCTTAGTTCAACGGTTAGCGTCATGGCACAGAGATGCCAATTTATCAATGCGTTAGGTGCAGATGAGAAAACTGCACTGATGCTCGCGGCAGAGTCTAATCAAGTAGGGATGGTCGAATCGTTACTGACAATGGAAGCGAACAAAGATGCTCGAGGGGGGCAAGGTGAGACTGCGCTATCGCTTGCAGCAGAGCATGGTCACGCTCATGTGGTCGAGCAACTCGTTAAGGCAGGGGCCGACATTCACATCAAGAATACATCAGGCTCGACTGCACTAATAATGGCGGCGGAGAAGGGGCATCACGAGATTGTCAAGATACTGGCGAATGCCAAAGATGCAAAAGCCAGTATCGATGCACGCGCCGGGCAAAGCTGGACTGCTCTGATGTACGGAGCTACGCTGGGACATGTCAAAGTGGTCGAGGAACTGGTTAAAGTCGGGGCGGATACTTATCTCCAGAATATATCGGGTTGGACAGCACTTAGAATTGCTGCAGCGAAGGGGCATGATGAGATTGTTAAGGTGCTGGCGAATGCCAAAGGCGCAAAAGCCGGCGTTGATGCACAAGGCGTGGGAGGCTGGACTGCATTGATGTACGGCGCAACACTAGGGCATACCAAGATGGTCGAGGAGCTTGTTAAGGTGGAAGCCAATGTTCATATCAAGAACACATCAGGCCAGACTGCGCTGATGATTGCGGCGGCGAAGGGGCATGCCGAGGTTGCAAAGATATTGATGAATGCCAAAAATGCAAAAGATAGTATCGATGCGCAAGACAGCGAAGGTCAGACTGCACTAATGCAGGCGGCGCTGAATGATCATGCCGATGTGATCATTAAATTGCGTGAAGCCGGTGTAAAGACCGACTTGACGAATCGCGACGGCGAGACGGCGCTGGAGTTAGCTCGACGCTTTGGTCGGAACAAGGCGCTTGAAGCAATAGTGCGTGTACGCCTGCCGTTACGCGAGACATTGGTTTAAGGGGCCTTGCCGCGCCGATACCTTTCTATCATGGTAGTACGGATAGTCCCAGATACTCCAAGCCGTACGGCTGTGGCGATCTCGATCGTAGTATTAGATCGGGCCGGGGCGCGGCGTCCCGAGCGATGTGTTGAAACCAGCCTGTTCAGCAATAGGCCGCCGCCCCCCATACACCAACAAACGCATCGCAATCCTATCCAATACGGTACACATCAACAAATACATCAAGGCAACCAGCAAGAAAATCTGCACCGGATACACCATCAAGCGGCTGTTCACCTGGTTCGCCAAAAACGACAGCTCGGGCACGCCGACGATATACGCCAGCGAAGTATCTTTGACCAGCGACACCCATTGATTCACGAACGACGGCGCCATGATGCGCCTGGCTTGCGGCAGCACCACATGGCGCAGCACTTGGCCACGGGTGAAACCCAGGGAGAGCCCCGCCTGCCATTGCCCCTGGCCGACCGCGAGCACCCCCGCATGCACTGCATGCGATAGATAAGCGCCGCCAATCAATGCCAGGGCGCAGACCACGGTAGCTAGTCCCGGCACATTGATGTGCAGCAACACGGGCAATAGGAAGAAGGTCCAGAAAATCAGCATCAACACCGGAATGGCGCGAAAGAAGCCGATGCCGGCAAGCAGTATGCCGTGCGCCAGGCCTCGTGTCAGCGCCAGCGCTACGCCGCCTATCAGCCCCAATACGGCAGAAAGTAAGGCAGACGTGATCGCCAGCAGTACGGTCAGCGCGGCGCCGCCCAACGGTCCATCCGGATAGGCGCCGAGTAGTAGGTAGGGCAGGTTATCGAGTAGCACGGAGAGATGCATGCTCAGCTCCTGTGGGACATACGCGCGCCGCTGCGCTGGAACACCACTAGTGCTGCTTCGATCAGTGCGATGGTGAGGATGTAGAGCAGGGTGGCGGCGCCAAATGCCTGGAAGGTCTTGAAGGTTTCGGTATCGACCTGACGCGAAGCATAGGACAGTTCGGCCAGCCCGATGGCCATGGTCAACGAGGAATTTTTCACGATATTCATATACTGGCCGAACAAGGGCGGCATCGAGATACGCACCGCCTGGGGCAAAATCACATAACGGAATGCGGCGAGCGGCCTGAGGCCGAGTGCGGCGGCTGCGTGATATTGTCCGGCCGGCACGCCGCGTAAGCCAGAGCGAAATTCTTCGCCGATAAAGGTGGTCGAGTAGCAGGTCAAGCCGAGCCAGCCGGCGATAAACTCAAATGACGGCCAGTGCAAGGTCAAACCGCCGAGTGCCAGGATATGCGGGGTATTCAGCCAGGTCATGGCAGCCTCGGGCAGCAGTGTGGCCACGCCGAAGTACCAGAACATCAATTGCACCAGCAGCGGCGAATTGCGAAAGACGAGCACGTAGCCGGATGCTATCCATTGGATCTGGCGCGAGCGCGCATTGCGCAGCAAGGCCAGGCCGAAGCCCAGTGCGGTGGCGGCAATGGCGACCGTGGCCGCAAGCCCGAGGGTAATGCCGAAACCCTGCCAGAGCCAGGCCAGGTATCGAGGTGCAAGCCAACTATTCACTGGAAGAACTCAACAAGAATACATAAACACTGAGGCCCGGACCTCGGTTTGCACGAGATCCGGGCCAAACTCACACAGCATCGAGCGGAAACGCCGCTTCAGCTCTTTTGCGGATCGCCGATTTTGAACAAGCGCGGCAAGGGTGCGGCGCTCTTCGGGCCGAACCATTGGTCGTAAATCTTTGCGGCCGTGCCGTTGGCTTCCAGGCCGGTCAAGGTCGTGTTGACGGTATTCAGCAAACGCGTTTCACCTTTGGGCACGCCTACGCCTTCATAGTCGTTCGAAATCGTGAAAGGCGGAATTTCATACTTGTCGCGGTCCGGCACTTTGGCCAGCAAGCCCACCAGCTTCGGACCATCCTGGGTGATCGCCTGCACATTGCCGGTACGTAAGGCGGCAAAGGCGAACGGAGTATCGTCGTAGGCGACGATGGTGGCGTTCGGGAATTGCGCGCGAACTTGCTGTTCGTTGGTGGTGCCCTTGTCCGCGCCGATGCGCAAATTATTCAATTGAGCCGGGCTGGTTAAGACACCCTTTTTGGCAATGAACTGAGTGCCGGAGGAAAAGTAAGGTGTGCTGAAATCGACTTCCTTCTTGCGTTCGTCGGTGATGGTGAAGTTGGCAAACACCAAGTCGACTTTATTCGACGTGAGAAAGGCAATCCGGTTCGCCGGGTTGGTCGCTTGAATTTCGAGCTTTACGCCGAGTTTGGCTGCCACCGCTTTCGCGTAATCGACGTCGAGGCCCACAATCTGATTGCTCTTGGGATCGACATAGCCGAAGGGCGGGTTGCTGTCGAAGGTGGCGACGCGCAATACGCCGGCGCTCTTGATATCGTCGAGACGGTCGGCATGAGCGGCGCCGGATACGCTAAGCAATAAGCCCAGGACTGCGGCGGCGAGTGCATTGACTTTCATGTTTTGGATCTTCCAATAATTCGTGGCGGTATGCTGCCTTCGCATCAAAGTGCTGGGGCCAGGTCACAACTTTAGCCGCGACCCGGTGTGCCGAGAACCAAGGAATTGTCCGCTGCTAAGCGTGGAACGTCATAAGACGCGGAGCGTTGAGCCGGGGGAATCGAGTCGGACCCACCGTTTCGAAGGCAGCTCGATTTGATTATGATGGAGCGTGCGAGTGCCAGCCGGAGACACAATATGCGCCGTCACAATTTCTCTGTCTGCATCACGATCCCGTTGCGCCAGGCGCTGTTGGCGGCGATCTTGCTGCTCGCGATGCCGATTTGGGCGGCCGCGGATACGGCCGAAACGGAGCCTGCATTGAACTGCCTGGGCGCAGCCGACGATCAGCAAGGCGTGCGCGATAAGCTGGAGGTGGCAGCCGTCTATTTGAGCGCCGCCAAAGATAATTTCGGTCCGGCCAGGCAACATGCACTCGCCATGACTCAAGATGCATCGGCCGAATTTGAGCGCTTGCATGGCGAGCCTGTGCTGACGCCTACCCCAGGAACCGAAACCGCACATTATCTCGGCGCGCATGGCCATCCGCGTATGAAGCGGGCATTGGGTGCATTACATGATGTGGCGGACGAGTTGAAGCGTGATTCGTGCCGTCGCGATGCACGCCTGGATGCTTTGCGGGACGACGTCAGCCAGGCGATTGCGGATATCTATCAGGCCTTTTCCTTCAATCCGCCGGGCAGCGGGCATTGATATACGCTTGCTTCCATCCGTACACAATGACTTACCTCAGCCCTTTTCTCATCGGATAGCCTTTCATTCCAAAGGCCTCGACCGGCGTGCCATGCGGCACAAAACCCTGGCGCTCATAAAAAGGCAAACCCGTCGCCGTGCTTTCCAGGCGCAACTCCCTCAGGCCCCATTCATACGCCCGCTTTTCAAGGTCGCGTAGCAAGGCTTTGCCGACGCCGTCGAAACGGCTTTCGGGCAGTACGTAGCAGAGCTCGACTTCGCCAAGATCCGACAACATCGCCACACCGATCAATTCCTGCGCGGCGCTGGCCACTACCGAGTAGTCGCGCGACGAGGCAAACCACGTGGCTACGTTTTCGGGGGTTTTGTTGATTAACCAATAGGACAGGGTGATCAGATCATTGCGATGATCGTCGATGCAGCATTCGGCAATCGAGCGGCGCAAAACGGCGCAAGCTTCCTCTGCATCGGTGACGGTGGCGGGGCGAATGACGAAACGCATACGAAGGGACTCTCAGGAGCTGGAGCCACGAAAGGCACAAGCTTGGAATGCGGGATAGCGGAGCTGGGATAGCCCATTTCTTATTTTTACTCATTTGAGGCTGTGCAACATGGCATTTCAGCGTGCTAGCAACATAACACTGAGCTCTTTCCCGAATAAGGCATGGGAAACCCGTTATTGCGCCGGAATTAGGCCTGCCGCAGCATGAGTCGGCTTGACAGGAAATAAGTCCTAGAGGAATATACGCAAAGCGTATATCTCCCTCTAAGGAGCCTCATGGACACACCTCAGCAAACCTTCCTCCGCGACGCCATGCGGCAGCTCAATATGACCCGTGATTCATTTGCCAATCGGCTCGGTGTGCGCCGCCGGGCCTTGGATTCATGGCTTCTGCCCAGTGATTCCCAGGAATTCCGGGTGATGCCGGAGGTGGTCGAACGTTTTGCCGGCGAGATTCTGGCAGCACAAGAGAAAAGTGCTACGCAGAGCGTATATGGCGGTGCTTTGCGTGACCATATCCTGTTCGAGGGGCGCCCGCAGTTATTGTCGGTCGATCAATTCAACCGCGATTCGGTCGAGGCGTTGTTCCGGGTGGCCGATTTGATGCAGCCGATAGCCCGCCGCCAAAAGATTTCGCGTGTGCTCGAAGGCGCGGTGCTGGGCAATTTGTTTTTTGAGGCAAGCACCCGCACCCGCGTGAGTTTCGGCGCAGCCTTTTGCCGCTTGGGCGGGGCGGTATGCGATACCACAGGCTTCACGTTTTCGTCGATGGCCAAGGGCGAATCGATTTACGATACCAGCCGTGTGATGGCCGGCTATGTCGATGCACTGGTGGTGCGTCACCCAGATCAGGGGTCGGTTGCCGAATTTGCGCGCGCCACCAATATTCCCGTGATTAACGGCGGCGATGGAGCGGGCGAGCACCCGAGTCAGGCTTTGCTTGACCTGTACACCATACAGCGCGAATTTTCGCGGCTGGGCAAGCTGGTCGACGGCGCGCATGTGGCGCTGGTAGGCGACCTGAAATATGGCCGCACCGTGCATTCGCTGATTAAGTTGCTGGCTTTGTATCGGGATATGAAGTTCACGCTGATCTCGCCGCCGTCGCTGGAAATGCCGGCCTATATTATCGAGCGGGTCGCGGCGGCCGGACACGTGATCGAGCAGTCGCATGCGCTGGACGAAGCATTAAAGAGCGTCGATGTGATTTACGCAACGCGAATCCAGAAAGAGCGTTTTGCCGACGAGTCGTTCGAAGGGTATACGCCGGATTTCCAAGTGAACCAGAATTTGCTGAATACGCTATGCCGTCCGGATGTGATCGTGATGCACCCGCTGCCGCGCGATAGCCGGCCGGGCGCGAATGACTTGAGTACCGATCTAAACCACGATTCACGTTTGGCGATATTCCGCCAAACCGATAATGGGATTCCAGTGCGCATGGCGATTTTCGCGGTGCTGCTCGGCGTCGATCAGCAGGTTCAGCACTCGATGCGCGATGCGGCGTGGCGTTCGCCTTCGCATATCGGGCCCGACGATGCGTTGTTCCACGGTATAGATTGATGATGTAACGCGGCGCTTGCCGTCGTTACGCTGTAGAGCGGGTATATAAATAAAGGGCTAGCTCACGGTGCGATGAGCCGGGCTGGATTAAAGAAACGGCTCCAGCAAGGCGTCGATGGCATCCAAGGCCGGCGGCGGGTTGCTGCGCTTTCTGGCGAGCCGTACGGCGCGGCGGGTCATCAGTGCATAGAGGGTGGCGTGATCGCCACCCAATTGTTTGAGCCGCGCCAATTGCTTGGCGACCACCGCCGCATCGCCGCGCGATACCGGGCCGGCCAGGGCGCTCACCAAACCGCGTTCGCGCGCGGTTTTGATGGTGCCTTCCAGCATCGGCCATAAAGCGCTTAATACTTCCGCTTCGCTGACGCCGAAACTGGCCCAGACGTCGACCGTTTCCCGCAAGCTGCATAAGACAAAGCTGGCTGCATAGTTGGCTGATGCGTGATACAGCATGCGCGCGCCCGGCGGAATTTCCAGTGGGGTGCAGCCCAAGGCATGCACCAGCGCGATCAAGCGCTCTTTTAGCGCCGCGGGCGCCTCCAGTGTGATCGATGCACCCTGAATGCGCTCCAGGTCGGCGCTGGCGCCGCTAAACAAAAATAGCGGGTGAAAGCCACCCGTGAGAGCGCCCTGGTGGCGAGCCGAGTCGAGCAGGCTTACTTCGGATGCGCCGCTGCAATGCACCACAGCCTTGTCTTCGGAGAAGCGCAGCTCAGCTGTGGCAGCCACGATCGCATCGTCGGGGACCGTGAGAAATATCAGGTCGGCGGCATCAACCACTTGCTGCGGGTCGGTGTAGACCTTGCAATGACCGGCCACGGTGGCTAAATGCTCGGCCGAAGCACGCGAACGGCTGGCCACGCCGACCACGGTGTAACCCGCTTGCGACCAGGCGGCAGCCAGGCAGTGCGCCACACGGCCCGCACCAATAAAACCGATGGCGGGCATCAGGGCGGAGCCCGATTTGGGGAAAGCGGATGAGGACATAGCGGTCTCGATTCTGCGTTGGCTCAAGGCCTTACTTTAACCTGCCG
>Ga0302233_10001018_pt1 | contig 20593 bp, 33 predicted proteins | sample II_Palsa_N3_1_FD_193516 | JGI IMG/M metagenome (GOLD analysis project Ga0302233, IMG submission 193516) | Peat permafrost microbial communities from Stordalen Mire near Abisko, Sweden - II_Palsa_N3_1 | ecosystem: Environmental > Terrestrial > Soil > Palsa > Peat permafrost | place: Sweden... | reverse complement strand
CAACAGGCTCAGTTGTGACAACAGGAAGCGGGGCAAATGGCGGCGGTGGCTTCGCCTCTGGAATCTCCTCCGGCTTTGGTTCGGCAGCAGCACGCTCCACCTGGTCGATCGAGTCGAGCAGGTCATCGTCCATCCAGAAATCGTCATCGTTGAAGGCAGCGATGAGGTCGTCGTCCACAAACTCGTTCACTTGATGGGCCACTTGGGACTCGGCGGCGTCAACAGCCGCGAGGAGTCCGTCGTCGAGATCGTCCTCGTCCTCGTCGAGCATGTCCAGGTTGAGCGATGGAGGCACCACAGGTTTCGGACGAGAAGGCGAAGGCCCGGCTGAGACCGGAGGAAGCGGCGAGTCGATCGCAGAAGGGGACATTGTTGAAGAAGACGACGAAGACGAAGACAGTTGAAGTAAATCGAGGTCAAGCGGTGGTCTCTTCACGACTTCGGGCGAGACGACCTCTGCTTCACCTTCTTCTTCACCGCCTCCTTCACGGCACCACTGAACCAGCCGTGGCGGAAAGACCATTTTCCAGTCGTTGCACGAGAACGCTTCGTCAATGCGTGCCTGCATGTCGGCCGCGCTAGCAGGAACTACAAACTTTTTAAAAGACGTATAATTTGTTTTTTAATTACCTCTGTCGACAAAGTCACTCAACCAAGAGTCGTCGTCCTCGTCCATGTCGAGTTCGATCGGCCCTGATTTTCGGCTGCCAAGAAGCTTTGAGGGATCGGGCAGATCAGCGTCATCGTCGTCTGTCGCGTCCATTTGGATCGACGTGGGCCGGGCAGTATGAACCAAGGGAGCTTGTACGGTTTCATGAGGCGCCGGCACATCGTCATAGTGGTACTCGTGGCCGCCAAAAGGCGGGTCATTCTCCTCGAATGGCAGTCTTTTTCGCAGATCGATGTCCATCAAATCATCGTGAGCGCCCTCGTCCTTTTCGTCGTCGCTATGCAAAACAACAGCGGGTCTTGATGCTGCCCCGACCTTGGCCAGCGACTGCGGGAGCTCGAAATCCTACGGTTCGTGACAGACAAAATATTAACACGAAAACTCCTTCCTTTTTCTTACATCATCGCTGCTGCCCTCGAAAAGTCTCTGTCGCGCAGGCGTTAGGGCAGCATGCTTGCGCGGACCTGGAGCTGCGTCAGACGACTTGGACGTGGACGACGTAGCCGCGGCGGCGTAGACTTGATTGGCAGCGTTGGTCTGGAAAAGGGTGCCCTGGCGACGCAATCGCTCCATCCTCACACCGTACATTTCAGGGTCTTCAGACTTGAGTCTTTCAAAGGTGTCCATCAGTCTGTCAAGAGTCCGATAAGTAAAACGAAAAAAAAAACTCATGAGGAAGAATGCATGGATACTGGACAAAGCCGGAACAGCGAGACGAGTGATCGACATCGTGGACGGCAGTAGGAAACGACTGCCACAGCATGTTTTCCTCGGATGGCAGGAGTGGGAGCAACGGAGGCACGGAATCCTTCTTATCCACCTGGTACTTGTCTGACCACGTCCTGAGCTCATCGGTCGTCAGGTACGGTCCCTTGCGCCTTTTGCGATATAGACTTTAAAAATGAAAAGTAGTAAAAAAATACTGCACGTACCCCGCTGTTGCCAGAGTCGACTTTGCCTTCTTGGAGTCGGCCTTGGGGGTTGGGGGAATTGTGAGGACGACTTTGTTGACGACGGGGCTGAACTGGTCCGGAACAAGGCGGGGGTTGTGCCGATAGTACTGGAACCGTCCTGCGGCGATCACACGCTGGACCGACTTGACCGTCCCCTGGCTCCTTTTGAAAGCGCCCTCCTCGCGTCCCTCGGTCATGAGCATGACGATTCGGCCCTGAATTTTTCATGTACGTTTAGATCAATAACACGTATGCATATTTTTTTTTATTTGTTTTTTGGTTGTAATTTGTGTACAGCTCGAGCTCGGCCCGTGCGACCCATACGCTGAAGCATGCGTGTCGGGGACGATTGCGAGTCAAAGCACACGATCAAGTCGACCTCGCCAATATCGAGTCCCTCCTCGCCGATGGACGTGCACACGAGCGTGTTGTAACCGCCAGCCTTGAAGTCGCTCACGACCTTGAGCTGCTCCTGTTGCGTCAGACCCTTGCTGCTCGTCGAGCCCTGGCCGACAAAGCCCATGGGCTTGACCACGTCCGAGGTCCGCTTGAGGCATTTCACAATCTCCTCGACCGAGTGGCGATACTGCGAAAAGATCATCACACGTGTCGACTGAGGCGACTCGTGGCTGCGAAAGTGATTGTCCACCACGTTGATCAACTGGTCCACCTTGGGGTGCCCCTTGAAGTCGGCCCTCGCCACCTGGTCGAAAAAATAAGCATACGAAATTTATGAATAACCAAGTACCTTATCGGCTAGCTCGGCAAGCAAGTCGCGGTACTCTAGCCTTTTAAGAAGATCTGCTTTTGACTTGCTGAGACGGCGGTCCGGGTTATCCTCTTCATTAAACGACTATGCCAACCAGGTTACTTCCCAAAGGAAAAAAGAGAAATCAACAAATTATAAAACGTGCCTGCAAAAAATAATAAAACGCTCGCACACCGTGCTGGTGCAGCAGATTGTAGGCGTGGGAGAGCGACATGACAACACTAAAGTCTCCTAGCACCAAGCCGACATTCTCGTTGGCGCCATGCTGAAATCGCGCCGATGAGAAAACAAAATTTTTTTTTTGTTCAGTCAAGGTCACCTCGTTGTTGGCCATCCGGGCCGAGTAAGCCTCGCGGGCTTTGGTGAGCATGAAAGTGTTAAGCTTGTCGGCATCGGTGACGTTGTATGCTCGTGCCTGTGCTAGCCGTTGAAGAAACGGTGTGATGACGAGTTTGAACCGCTCTCGGACGCCCTGAAGTTCCTGGCCCATGGGTACGACAATCTTCTCAATCTGATAGATAGTACATGTTGGATTGAATCCTTTTTTTCTCGAGTGATCACGTACCTGGCGACCGTGTACGTACGGGGCAACGTCGAGCGAGTTTTCCGCGCGGTACTCCAAGTGTGCAATCAGCAGGTTGTCGACCACCTGCTGGATCGACTGCGAGTTGGAGCCAGGGGTCGCAGAAAGGGCGAGCACGCGGAATTCGGTTGTGTGCTTGAGCATCCCTCTGATGACCTCGCAGTAGGCATAGTTTCCTTGCGCTCTGCCAAAAAATCAACCACCACAAAACTGTTATTATTTGTATTCTTTGGCACGATACCGATGGGCCTCATCGACGACAATGCAAACGACCTCGCAAGCAGGACACACGCCGCGCTCGAGGTCGCGCTGCATGATCTGCGGGGTGAGGAAGAAGACGCGCTTGCTGGCCCAGATGGCAGGCCGTTTGTCCGATTGGATTTGCCCGGTGAGTTCGGCCGTCTGCATGAAAACAAGTTAGGGAACGCCAACGACACTACCTCTTGCGTACGTCTTCAGGAGGGATGCCGGTGATGCGGCGACAGGCGTGGACTTGTTGGGCGACAAGTGGCTTTGTGGGCGCCATAAACACCAGCTTTCCCGTGGGGAACCAGCGATAGAAATTGTACATGACGACGGCAGCGATAAACGTTTTGCCCAGGCCGGTCGGCAGCGACACAAGCGTATTGTACAGTAGTGCTTTTTGTAAAAAAAAAAAAATTTTTTTTTAACAACACCAGTATTGCAGAGCATTGCGAACCTTGGTGGATGATGTGGAACTGGTAGTCACGGATGCTTTGGTTGATTGGAAAGATCCACGTCTCGCCCTTGCTCTCGTCAAACTTGGCGGCAGACGGTCTCAACTTGAACGCATTCTCGTGGTCGGCATTGCTCGAGGGCCGTGGCGCAACTGCAAATAAACGGTTCAGAGCCCGAATGCACGACAGATGCGCTCACCCGGCAATCCAGCCGCAGAGTTGCTGTTGGCAGTGTCGTCCCAGTCGTCCTCTCCACCCATAAAGTCATCCACGTCTGCGTTGGCGCTGTCGTCGTCCTCGTTCTCCTCCTCGTCGTCGTCGTCATTCGCCTCCTCGTTGTCCTTGTACGCGAATCGTTTGCCAACGGTCGCCTGCCACAGCGATGGCAGCTGCTGTTGCGCTGGCCCTCCTCGCAGCGGTGACCCGCGCCCGCGCCCGCCGCGCCCGCCACCACGAGCCCCTCGGCCCCTGCTGCCCAGAGCGGCGGCACGACTTGCCATTCAATGGCCGCAGTCAGGTTCGGAAAAGTTGAAACTTTTTTTTTTTTTTTGGCGGGGATGGCTCCACCAAGGCACCACGGCGCGGGGCCCGGGCGTGTGACGGCCGTCGTGGGCGCCGCACTGCTGCTGTTCCTCGTCAACGTGGCCGTGCTCGTCGTGCACATGGGTGCGCCATCGGCCGATCTCAAGAACAGCGACACGCAAACGAACGGACGACGAGGTGGTGGGACGTCAGACGTCATGGTCGTTGTCACGCTGGACGGCGAGCGGCCGATGCAGCACACGTTGCAGCTGGTGCAGATGCTCACGGCCAGGCAGGTGGAGATGGTTCTGATGACCGCGACGGCGGGGGCAGGGACGTGTGGCAGTGTCGACGCCGGCTACAGGATGGCGTGTGTTGAGCTCGAGCGCCAGACAGCGGCGGTGCGGACGGCGCTGCAGAAAAGGTCATACAAGGCCTACACCTTGCTGCTGTCCGAGAGGGTGGGATGGACAGGATCTGCCGAGCAACTGGAAGAGGGCCTGGCGTCGTTTGTGGCCGCGGCAAAGAGGGCCGATGCGGTCTTGGCGTCGCCGCTGCTGCTTTCCGCAAACAGTGGCGGCAGTGCCGTGTTTGCTGCCGGGATGGGTATGTCGCGATCGCCCTACAAGACCAACAACACGTATACACTGACACGTCGTCTCGAGGGCTATCCTTTCAATGTGAGCTCAAGGGCGTCTTTTCTGAACACGTAAATTTAATGGCTGTACGTGCAGAGCGATGTTCTGAACGACGTTACTCGGGTCGCAGCTCCTGCGGCAGATGCGGTCCTGTTCAAGACCGCTGCCCATTTGGCCATCCAAAGCAGGAGAGGAGGAGACCACGACCCGTCGACGCTCGACCAGTATTGGGCATCCATCGCGACACGGCTGCTGCCCACACCGTCCCTCGTAATTGTTCATAAAAGAATTTTTTTTTTTTTTTGACTGTACTCTTGCACTCCTGCATAGTATATCCCTTCTCAGCTCGCCTTTACGGTGCACACAGAGTATGTGACGACAAAGGCCGGCATCCGTCAAGTAGAGTCGCTGTATAAATCAACACATCCGATTGACATGTCGGTCATGTGGGATGGCTACCTCAACGACTGCACTGGCTGGGCCAGTGAGGCCATCTCGTTTGTGCTGCATCTGGAGCGGGTAAGGGTTGAGCGATTGCCTTTCTCACATTGGTTTTTTCTTATTATTTATTATTAAGAAACTCGACTATCTGGCCATCGTTGGCGACGACTCGTTCTGCCCAGGCTACCCGGCGTCGACGATGCAGTCTCTCCATCGCATGCGCGAGCTAGTTTTGGATCGACCAGTATGTTTCCTTTTTATGCTGAGAACAACAACGCTGGATTATTCTTTCACTGTAGATGGACTTTTGGGTGTCGCACAAACCACCTCCATCGTACCCCCGCTTTCCGTACAATGGTCTGCGCAAGGTGGCCACCCGTCCGCCCGTGGTCATTGGCCGGTCCATGGTCGAGTCGATCGTGCTGCCGGCTGCATGGGCCAATCACACCGAGCGGGTGGACGAGATCTGGGTCCCGTCGTCGTTCCTAGTCGACGTGTTTGTGAACGGAGGGGTCCCGGCGAGCAAAGTGCGCGTTATCCCAGAGGCCGTTGACACACACCTGTTTGACCCTTCGATCACGGAGCCGCTTGCGCTCGAGCAGCCACGGGGATTCAACTTTCTATCGATCTTCAAGTGGGAGGAGCGCAAGGGCTACGACGTGTTGCTGCGTGCCTTTGCAAGCGCCTTTGACGCCAGCGACGACGTGTGCCTGTTCATTCACACGTACCAGTTTGACGCAGCCCTACCATCTGATCGGCGCAACCCCAAAGCGATCATGAAGCGCATCAAGGACTATCTCGCCTCGATCGACGGCGGCAAGGACGACAGCGATCTACCGTGCATTCAAGTGCTCACAGACGTGCTACCGCGCATGGACATGCCGCGTCTGTACCGTGCCGCCGACGCCTTTGTCCTGCCCACGCGCGGTGAGGGCTGGGGCCTGCCGATAATGGAGGCGATGGCGATGGGCCTGCCGGCGATCGCGACCAACTTTTCGGGCCAGCTCGATTTCATGACCGAGGAGAACAGCTACCTGATCGAGGTCGAGGCGATGGAGCACCCCGCCAGCTCGACGTACGACCGCTCGCTCCTCTGGGCCAGGGCGTCATGGACCCACCTCGCGTCGATCCTGCGATCCGTCGTCGACAATCCCTCGGACGCCAGGCGGAAAGGTGCCCTTGCCCGGGAGCACATCGTGCAAAGTTTTAATGAAGAAAAGGTAACCAGCCTCTCCTGAAAAAAAAAAAAGATTAAACTGCAATCGCTCAGATATCCGACATGATTGCCGATCGTCTGCTGTTCCTGAGGAAGGGGTTCAAAGACACAGCAGCGTAGTGGGTCACCTTTAATCATTCTTTGTTTCTTCACCATACGTGTATTTAAAAAAAAAAAGTGCAGCTGTAGGGCAAGAGAGACAGGAACGGATCGGATGCGCAACGCTATGTAGGTCCTATTGTAGGAAGGATGGACGGAAGGAGGAGGAAAACGCTCACACGTACAGCCCCACAGACAGGAACGTGTACAGACTGCCCAGGGCGAGGAAGAACGACGCGACAATGGCATAAAACAGTTCGGTGCCTAGTCTCCGGCTGTTCTTGGTGGCCGAGAGCTCGTACCTGTGCGTGCAGGGTGTTGGTGCATAAGTCTCCGTGTCCGATCAGCAGCAAGCAGTTTAACGTACCACATGAAAAGACCGGCGAAGAAAAGGCCGACCGCGCCCAGCCAGAACGCCAGGAGCGGGAACGTGCTCTTGGTCAGCACGGGCGAGTACGGCGAGCCCAGGTCCTGTTGTTTATTTTACCGTCCGTCAGCACAGGCACAACAGCAACGATCTCTCTGGCACGCACCACGGTCGACGGCATCTTTTTCGAAGTGGGCCTCCCGGATTAATCTGGCAAAAAAGCGACCATGATGCTTCGCCCGTCGCCTACCTCGCCTGCGGCCGCCGTCGACCGGCTCCGTCTGGTGTCGCGTGCACTGGGCAGCGTGTCGCCAGCTGCTGCTGCCGCCGCCGCCGCCGCTGCTGCTGGAGAGACTGCTGTGCCAAAGCTGCAAATGAAGGAGAAGAAGCGAATCATGATCGAGCGAGCGGCCACGACCAAGTTGACCCCGTCCACTCCGTACTTCAAGGTGCGCGCTTTTTTTTGCTGTTGGGTCCTCATGCCCCTTTTTCTCTCTATGCAGGTCAAGTCGGAGGATGTGACGCAGTCGACGCAGGGCAACCTGCTAGAGTTGTCTGTGTGGAACGCCACCAACCTGCGCGTGTTCTCGCTCAACCGTCCCCAGGCCCTCAACGCGCTCAACCTCCCCATGGTCCGCGAGATGGCGTACTGGCTCAAGATCTTTGAACAGCCCGGCAACCTATCGCAGATGCTGGTGCTTGAGGGAGTCGGCGGAAAGGCCTTTTGTGCCGGCGGCGATGTCGTGAGCATTGCTGCGGCGGTCAAAGACAATAAGCCGGAGGTGGCCAAGAGCTTTTTCGGCGAGGAGTACATTGTCAACTACACCCTGGGGACCTACACAAAGCCTGTTGTAGCGATCATTGACGGCATTGTCAGTACGAATTTTTTTTTTTTTTTTTTTGGTTAACAATACGGATGTACTGAACTTTAATCAAAAAAAGTGGGAGGTGGCGTTGGGCTTTCCGTCCATGGCCACTACCGCATCGCCACCGAGAATACTCTTTTTGCTATGCCTGGTAAGTCATTGCAAAGAAAAAACAAATACAGCTAATTGTTATTGCAAAGAAACCGCAATCGGACTCATCCCTGATGTCGGCGGAACGTTCTTCCTGCCCCGCCTTGACGGATCACTCGGCATGTACCTCGCTCTTACTGGAAAGCGCCTAAAGGGTGTTGAAGTCTTGTATGTTGATCCCTTTGAATGCCAGGAATTAAAAAATATCAAACAAACAATCCAACAAACAGCAAAGCCGGCATCGCAACTCACTTTGTGCCCTCGTCGAGCCTGCCCCAACTCAAAGAACAACTTGAACAGGGCAAGTTCAAGACCATCGCCGACATCGGTGTAACCATCGACCAATTTTCCTCGGAGGAACTTTCCAAGCGTACGCGGAAATAAAATTTTTGAGTTTTCTAAAGTGCACATTTGCACACGAAAAAAGCCTTTGCCATCAAGAACCGTGAAGACATTGACCAAGTCTTTTCGGCCAACTCGGTTGCGGACATTTTCGACCGCCTAAGTAAGAAGGACACCGCTTGGTCAAAGGAGACCCTGGATTCGCTCAAGAAGGTGTCGCCAACGAGCCTCCAGATCACCTTTGAGCAAATCCGCCAAGGAGCGAAACTCAGCTTTGCAAAGTGCTTCCAGCTCGAGTATCAACTGACGCAGCACCTCTGCAGCGTATTGCGAACCTCACTAAAGCCATTTTTAAACCCTCTTCTTTTTCTAATTATTTGAAAAAGTCTCCAACAACCGACTTTGTTGAGGGTGTACGCGCCCTCCTGGTGGACAAGGACAAGTCCCCAAAGTGGTCGCCCGACAACCTGGAAAGTGTCAAGGTTTCCAACTATTTTGTAAGTGCCTTTCTGTAAAAGTAAGATTAATTTTTGTTTTCGTCCAGGATGCGGGAAAGACGGAACTGCTTGCCCTGCCCGAGCGATTCGACTTTCAGCAATACCCGTACAACTTTGGTCTTCCAAAGGAATCGTTTATCAAGAACCTTGTCACCAAATTCCAAGTACGTTGTTCGCTCCTGTTGCTCATCGTGGTAACCCCTTTCGTAGCTCGGATTGGAGGACCTCCTTCGAATTGTCAACAAGGACACAAACGGAAAGGCCGGCGTCACCGAGCATGTTACCGAGGTCGTCAATCGTCTCTGCAAAGTCGCAACTGACCCTAAGAAAGGCAGCTACTTTGTCCCCAAGTAGAAAACATTGCATACTTTACAAAACACAAAACACATCACGTCTTTTTGACAATCATGATAACGTCTTCGGGGTCGACGGGGTGGTTGATACCCACGCGCTGGGGGTTGTGTTTGGTGCTCGTGCCCCACACGAGTGCGTACTTGAACTGGGCGGCGAGCGTTCGATGGACACGATGGCACTGCAAGACCCTCTTTAGGTCCTTTTTTTTGTGGTATTTCAACAAAATAACACATACAACATGCTCGACCGTGGCTCCACGACGGAGGATGAGGCCACCCTCAAAGTCGGGGTACTCGCCTCGGCGCTTGGTGTAGACGCGCATGAGGTCCAGCGACTCCCAAATCCGCTCGATGAGGTAGTCCAGATTGAGGTCCTCCGAGGAACTGATCACGAGGGAGCTGGGCAGGTGGGCCAATCTGTCCACCTCCTCAATCGTGATCTGGTCAATCTTATTGTAGCACTGCAGCAAACAAATAAAACGGAGGATTTGTGAAAAAAAAAAAAAAAAATTTTAAAGGTTCGATCGTACATAGAGGCACTTCATGTACTTGCGGCGGCCGACGACAACATCGATAAACTCTTCTTGCGTGGCGTCCTCGCGGATGACAACCTCGGCATTGTGGATGCCTTTTTTCGTTGTTGTCAATACAGGAACAAAAAAAGCATGCATTACGGTATTCGTGGAGGATCAAAACGACTCCGTGCTCACTAAGGTGCGTCAGCTTGACCGTGGCGTTGAACGAGATGCCTCCTCCCTTTTTGATCTTAAAGTAAATGTTTGGCGGCCGTGTATTGAGGCGGATGCCGACATCGTCGAGCTCCTTTGTGAGCAGTTGTCTTTTTTTCGGAGTGGGATGAAAAACGTTTTTTTTTTGGAATGGAGGAGGACTTACTTTTGGACCTCGCTTTTGCTTGCGTCGATCATCATCAGGACCATGTCGGCGGTGCGTGCGGTCGAGATGACCTGGCGACCACGTCCTTTGCCCTGCGAGGCACCTTCGATGATTCCGGGGAGATCCAGCAGTTGGATCTCTGCGCCGTTGTACTGGAACGGCCCACATTAAAGCGAGTGCCTAAAGGACACATGCACACACCTTGATCTTTCCGGGCACACACGTGAGCGTTGTAAACTCGTAGCTGGCGGCGATACTCTCTGTTTCGGTGACCTTTGACAGCAGAGTCGACTTGCCGACCGACGGGAAGCCGATGAGGGCCACACGCGCATCGCCGCTCTTCATCACGTCAAAACCCTCGCCCTTCTGTCCCGCTGACTTGGGCGGCTCCAGCAGCTGTTGGCGCAGCTTGGCCAGGCGCGCCTTGAGCAGGCCCAAGTGGTACTCGGTGGCTGAACAGAAGGAGGTTGGTCAGAATAAAACGACCAAAAATCCAATCGCCACATACCCTTGTTCTTCTGCGTGCGGGCCATCTCGGCCTCGATGTCCGCGATGCGCTGCACGGCGTGTGTTCGTCAATTAGCAGGCGGCGGCGGGGGGGAGAGAGAGAGCAAACGTACCTCGAGAATGCCCATTTGATTACTTGGGAGCACACTCTGAGAAAATGGCGACGGGCCACGTGGTCGACGATTGGGAAGCGCTCGCGGAGCGGCTGGACGACGTGCGGCTTGGCGATGGCGACGAGGACGTGGAGGGTAAATGCGCCCCGTGAGGGAGTGCGGCACTGAATTCGAATCGCAGAAGAGTACGAAGAGTATGACGAGGACGAGTGGACGGTCTCGACTGAGGAGATGCCTGCGCCAAAGCAGCCCGTCGATGTTCCGGTGCTGCTGTGCAATTGGACAAAGCTGACCGAGGGGAGGATAACAAAGGACGCCGTGCTTGTCGGCCTTCCTGACGAGCTAGTCCAGGAACAGGTAGCATCGGTCCAAAAAGTCACAATGACCGACGTATATTCTAGGACGAACTCTTGAACAAGATTGCAGGCGACTTTGAGGTCGAGGCAGAGCGAATGTTTGAGGAGCGCCTCTGTGTGCACTCGACCGTACTCACGTGGCTTGACGATATTCGCATTCACGAGGAGCACGTATGTGTGCCATAACGTAATGATGAAAAAAAATAGCACCAACCCTTTATTACCAGTCGGGAGACTACTTTGGACTCGTCCCTTACCCCAAAACGCTTGCCTCTGGGACGATGACGCTCGAGGATGCCTGGGACGAACTGCAGAGGCCTTCGACATTCCGATCCGGTACGCGTTGTTCACGTTATTTTAGCGTTCCAATTAAAAACCAAAACCCCAGTTACGGCAATCAAAAAGCTCCTCGCCAAGTGCTCGCGTGCCCTCCTCTGGAAAGTTCTGATCTCGATGGAGTTGGAGCGGGTATGTCGCGCATATTACGTTGTATTGGATTATAATTTTTTTGGTTTTCTTGTTCACTGCAGCTCGCTGAAAGCGCATCCGAGCATCCGAAAGATCAAGTGTACGTCGGAGAAAGCGGCGGTGAACTCAACGTCCTGGACAAGATCATTGCCATGATCCTCGATCGCCTCCCTCCTTCCGTACTTCAAACGGCTGGCGATCGCTTTCAGGTACGCGATCATGAATTATTTAAAATTGAAAATAATATTTGTCAAAGGATCTGGCCAAACGGCACTGGATTATCAAGAGCATATGGCTACAAGAGTTTGGGATGCTTCCCTCGTCCGGCGGGGGCCCTAATTCTGAAACTGAATTGACTTTGTTGTACAATCGATGATCGATGCCACTGTGGCAGAAAAGTGACAGGATTTTTTTGCGCGCCAAAAAAAAAAAAAATGTTGCTCCCGTGCACAACGGTGGAGGTCAGCTCTGTCAGGATGAACAACGTCGCGGTGTTCCTTGAGCGAGACGGTAAGCCCGTGCATGCTAGGTGGGTGGCCGCTGAACGGAACGAGTAGACACAATCTCGGTGTCGCTCTATGTTGACGGTCACGTCGAGGATCGCGAGCCAGACAAGTTTCTGCTCATACGCAACGTCAAGAAGGTATTTTCGGAGGACGAGCGTGGGATCATGCTGGTGCTTTTGAAGCTGAAGGTACTACGCGTGCATGCTTCGTGCCGTTCTGACACTGTTGAGGCACAGACGGTCAAGCTCTTCTTTGCCACCGCACTCGACAAGATTACCACCCTGGACCTCATACAAAAGCTGCCCTACCAGCACGGGGAAGTCTCAGAGTTCACCGGTACGACAGCCAGGGTGCTTATGCCTATGCTGAGTGCTCGCTCTTTAAAAACCACAGACGAAGAGAAGGACTTTATCAAGACACTCAAGCTGCACGAGCCCAAGGTCGCCAAGGACGCCGAGGAGAAGGACAAGGGCAAGAGCTTGTACATTCGCTCAGGCAACGAGTTTAACAAGGAGGCGGAGAGGCGACGGAAGAAGGAGGCGTCAGAGGATGCGTATGCTCCCATGAGCACGCTCAAGAGGGACATGTACTCTGCCAACAAGGTGCGCTGTGTCTGTTTTTGTACCGTTGATCAACAACATCGATGGGCCACTAGGAGAACACGCCGACTGGCAAGGACAATCACAGCATGAGCAAGCCTGCCCCCAAAGCCGTCAGCGTGCTCTCTGCGGCATCGTCCAACTTGCCGGTCGATCGGTTCACAACGATGATAAGCAAGCCCAGGACGATGACCAAGTTTAGCGGCAGCAAGGTGGCCGGCAGATCCGGACTGGGCATCGGATACTCTGCCAGCTTTGCCAGTCCAATGACCACGAGTTTGCTCAAGCAGTACATGACGAAGGACGACGATTATCGATATGAGGGCTTCCAGAATCTCGGCAACACGTGCTATATCAATGCAGTCCTGCAGGCCTTGTGCAACCTTGCACCGTTCACCCTGGATCTGCTCAACAAGTCGCTGCAACGGTCCGAAATCCCCCCAGAAAGCATCTATCGGCACGTTTAATATGCCGTCAAAAAAAAAAAAATACTTACGCCTTTTCTAGGTCCTTGACGTTTGTCGTCAATCGTAAACGCAACCAGGATGTCGTGAGCCCAAAGATCCTCAAGGATGCCATCGCAAGAGCTGGCAACAAATTTTCCGGGTTTCACCAAGAGGTACAACAAGAGAATAAAAACTAAATAAAATGATAATGTCTTTCCCTCCTAAAAGGACGCGCACGAATTTCTGGGGCTGTTGCTTGATCTTCTTGCCAGCGAAGTCGCTCCATTTTGCGGTACGCCCAGTGGACTCTCCCTCAACGACCTCGCGTATGTCGTTATCGGCCCAATGTCTGCCTAATACAATTTATAGATCGTCCCCAATGATCCCCACGACGATTAACGACGACGAGAGCGGTGGTCTCGTTGTGCCCTGCCCGATCTCGACCAACTTTCGATGCGAGGTCCAACACACGCTCACATGCAACGAGTGCAAAACCTTGTCCGTGCACAATGAGTTTTACCACGACCTGTCGCTCAACTTTCCCGACTCGATGAGCGAGGCGGCCCATTTCATCGAGGATTTGTTTGAAAATTTTTTTGAGGACGAGCCGATCGACCACCGCTGCGAAGAATGCGGCAGCACTAGCGCGACCCTGAGCCACCGGTAAGAAAGAAAGAAAGAAAAAAAAATATGTTTGGACTCGTTCTAATTTTTATATTATATTTTTTGCCTTTGCAGCATCAAGCAACTGCCTCGAATCCTGATCCTCCATATCAAGCGGTTCAGGTACAACACGGAGGCCAACTACTTTGAGAAACGACGCGACTACGTAACGTTCAGGTCGACGCTCAACCTCGCCAAGGTGTCCATGCCCGAGACGCTCACTCCTGTTGCGACACCCACACCACCTCGTCCCATCGCGTCGGCAGCGGCAGAGCCCATCGACGATAGGCCCGAGTGCCCCTACGGCGAGAAGTGCTATCGCCAGCATGAGCAACACTGGCTCGATTTCAAGCATCCGACCACTAATAAGCGGCCTGCCCCGCCACCAACCCCGATGACGCCCGTGTCCCCTCCCAAGGCCAAGCGCCGGCTCGATTTCAACAAGGACCCATCACTGATGACCGAGGACGAGCAAATGGAATGGGCCTTGTCGATGAGCATGGTCGATGCCGAAGACGCCAGTCCCAAGTCGGTCGAGACGAAGAGGGATCCCGAGGAGCCTGCGGACTTTGGGCAGCCCGGATCGATGGAGGAGGAGGATGACGAGGAGGCCCAGTTCCAGCTTGCCATGGCCCTGAGCAAACACGAGCGTACCGAAACTGAGCATTGTGTTTTGTTGACTCAAGGGCTGACGACATTTTCTTTTTTCTACACGTAGACGATCGGCAGTCAAAGGCATCGGTACCGACAACTACGGCCCATATCACCCCTGCCAAGACGCCGCCGCCAAGGAAGCCCGCGAGTATGGTAAGCCTTTGCAACTACCAGCTGCACGCGGTTGTGAGCCACCAGGGCGTCGCTGCGTCAAACGGCCACTACATCTGCGATGTCTGGGACGGCGAGGCGCAGACGTGGAAGTGCTACAACGACTCGGTCATGACAGACTCTGGCCACTTTAAGGAGATGATGAAGCAGCGTCAGCGGTCCTCGTATCTGTTTTTCTTTGTTCATCAGGGTAGATAAATTTTCGCGCAAAAATAATTTAAAAAAAATAAAATAAAATTTCCGACTCCATTTTAAAGGATGTCCAACACAAACTCTTCGTTGGCGGACTTGTTCGCTCAGTTCATGTCCATCCTGGCGACCGCTGGGGGCGACGCTGCCGCTGCACAGGCAGGCGGGCGTCCTGCGGCCCTTGCGGCCGGCCTTGCCGTGCCACGGCAGCAGCCGCCGCCGCCACAGCTGCCTCTGCCGGCGCCAGTCGCACCCGCCACAACTGCGCCGGCCAGTGCGCCGAGTGTCAACAGCAATAACGTGTGGAAGGCTGCCGAGGCCGCCGCCGTTGCGCAGAGGCAGGCGGGCAGAGGACGGCCAGTGCTTCAGGCTCTGAGACAGCGCGAGACGACAGGGCGCACGCTCGCGCCAGCCTCACAGGTATGAACGTGACCCTGTGCGTGTCTCAGTGAACCCTTTCTTTTTCTATTGTGGCAGCTCTACATGGCGTCGCTAAAGCTGGAGGGCCTGCAGCGGGGCGACGCCAGGCTCGTGCTCCACCTGTTGAAGCTACTCGAGGACGCCCTTGTCGCGCCAACACACTTTGGGCGCCTGAGCATGAATGCCATTGACGTACGTGACGTGTTTTTTTTTTTTTTTTTTGATACTTGAACACGGACCGGGATTGACCAAGTGCATCATAGTCGACAACCGAAGTCATGCAAGCACTACGGCTGCCGTTTGTGCAGGCGTTTTTGAGCTTTCACGGCGTCACGTTGATTGCCCGGTTGTTTATAAAAATGTGCAAGGCTTCCTGTAGTGGTACGTCCAGCGGTACTCGATAGTGATCTCCCTAACGCGCACCATACTACCACCAGAGTCGGGCCTGAGTGCAGAGGACACAGAATCGTTTGTGGTCAAGGCCGTCGGGTTGATGAAATTCATGTCGGGCAACTTGGAGGCGGCCGAGGTGATGGCAGCCAATGACGAGTTGATTGCGGCCCTGTTCCCCCATATGCGAACGATCTTTGACCTGGCTGGCAGCCTGATTGAGGAGATCCTTGCTGTGCGCATCACGCCCTTTGATCTGCGCAAAGTTGGTACTGCTGACAGTTCCCATGTTTTTGTTTGTCCTTGCCAACTCATCACTCCTCTTCCGATTGCCAGGAAACTTGTACGAGATCTCGTCCAAGATGAACCTTCGACAGTTCTCGTTCTTTTGCAAGATTCTCATGCTGCTCTGCTTTGACCCCAAGGAGAGACTCTTTGGGATCGTCGACCCCAGTGACAACAACGACTACCAGCAGCCGATTGTCCTACCCTCCCAGCCCCGCATCGTTGACATCAACATCTGTATGCCTGTTTTTGTTTTTTTCCTCTTGTCACCCTGCTAACTGTTGTACATTTAGCGATTACAATCGGTATCCCTAATCTCATGCCCATGCTGCGAAATCTCATGAAGATGGACTACCTCTATCGTATGGCGCAATTCGGATGCTCTCTTGACTCAACCTCTGTCCCTTTTTTTTTTTTTCCCAGTCCCCAAAACACACATTAAATTGAACGACACACCGGCCATTACCAGCTATCTGAGTTACCTCGAGCGCGCGCTCGTACAGCTGCAATTGAATGAAGACGAAGACGAGTACGATGATACGTTGGAGGACGTGATTCACATTGTGCGCGAGCAGCACGATGTATCGTTGGTTTCTTATTTCTGACTACCGGTACTGAGAGCTTTGTCACGTAGAACCACCCCTCCGACTTGTCGGCCAAGACGGTCATCATCTCCATCTTTGCCTCGGACACGGTATTCCTTCTAAGCACGATCCTCAAGAGCAAGCGAAGGCTGGACTTTTTGGTTCGTGTCACAAAGCCTGTTTTTTTCTTGCGGTCATGAACTAATCGCTCAAATAGTCACGCATGATACACCACGACTTTTTGACGATCCTCTCCGACTTTGCCGATCATATCGAGTGGGATGCGCCAAAGTACCCTCCGGACGAGCACCTGATGCGCTTGCACGGCCCCTCGTGCGACTGCAACGCCGACACGACCATCAAGACCCACTTTAGCCGCCTCGTCCACAGCATGTGCAAGGTGCCGACGTCGACCATCAACTTTATTCGGCTGCAAGAGGTCGAGCGCGAGACTGTCGGAAAATCGTTTACAGAGGCCCAGCGCTCTCGGCACACTCCCCACGGGTATGTACAGAATGAAATGTGCAGAAATGCTCAAGAACTGTCGTGTAGGCTCACATGGTGTGGAAACGACAAGTCGCTCGTCACTAGACTCATCAAGATCTTTATCGCGACCGCCGACGATGCCCCTTACAAGTAAGTATCCCCGTTGATGCAAAAACAGTTTGTTTGTTTTTTTTTTAAAAAAAAAATTTTTTATTTTTTGCAGAATGTGGGTGTCCAACGCGATCGAGACCTTTTTGCGTGGCTGCGACCCGAGCGACCAGATGCTTGTTTACAACCACGGTCTATTGGAGCACGTCACGGCCGAGTTTGTCCGCGATGTCTTCCAGACGTGCCAGCAGATCCAGTCCAATTTTGACCTCCTGGGCGAGATGATCAAGTTCAACAAGTTTATCGTCACGCGCTTTCTCCGCCTGCTCAGCGACAAGATGACGGCCAAGTTTGTTCAGACGGTCGAGGCCAACGTGATTGACTCCAACGTGTTTATGCGCTCGCTCGTCCTCACGTTTGACAAACTGGAGCGCGAGGACGACCTGGACGAGTTTATAATTGAGCATCCTTTGGTATGTCCTCTAACACAACTCGGAAATAAAAGTAACGCTTTTTTCCCTTTGTTCCAGTTCCAGTACGTACGAGAGCACTGGGCCAACTTTGCCTCGATGTGCATGCGCTCGATCACCGTTGCCGAAATCACACAGGAAAACATCTCGTGCATGAACACAGCCCTGTGCCTCTGTATCCTCGAGACGCGGCGACCCAACAGCGGCGGTCTCGACGGCGTCCTCAAAGCGATCGGCGCTGCCAGCGACGCAGCTGCCGCCGCGTCTGACGTGAAAACACCGGCGCTGGACAACTTTGCAAAGCTGCTCAGGTTTTGGCTCACCACCTACCTCAAGCGTGTCCGCGACTGTCTCGCGCTGGAGCAAATGTCCCAGATCCCGCTCAAAGAGTGGAAGCGCAACGTCGACGATATCCTCAAGCATCTTTCACCCCCAAAAGCAGTGTAAAACAAAAAATAAGTTTCAAACAATACACGCCATTCGCATTGGGCACGACACTCAGTTACGCAATAAATATGGAAGAGGCCACGAGTGCGTCGCCCACGACATTCGCCGCCTTGGGCCTTTCGGACGCCCTGTGCGAAGGTACTACTACTTTTGTTGCGGCTGTGCGTTCCCCCCCTTCCCCCGTTTAACACTCTTTGTGGGCACAGCATGCACCAAGCTCAAGTGGAAGGCGCCGACAGACATCCAGAGGGAGTCTGTCCCCGTGGCCCTGCAGGGCCGCGACATTATTGGCCTCGCCAAGACGGGCTCTGGCAAGACGGGCGCGTTTGTGCTGCCGATCCTGCAGGCCCTGCTGGAGAATCCGCAGCCGCTGTTTGCGCTGATCATGGCCCCGACTCGGTACGTTTGCAAGGTGCGCAATTGGGACTGACTGCTGGGACCTACCCCACCAAGCGAGCTCGCGTTCCAGATCTCGGAGCAGGTGGAGGCGCTGGGTGCTATCGTGGGCGTGCGCTCAGCGGTCGTGGTCGGCGGTGTGGACATGATGACACAGGCGATCGCGCTGTCAAAAAAGCCTCACATCATCGTGTGCACACCCGGTCGCATTGTCGACCATCTCGAAAACACAAAGGGCTTTAGCCTGCGCAACCTCAAGTTTCTCGTGCTGGACGAGGCTGACCGTCTCCTCAACATGGACTTTGAGGAGGAGATCACCAAAGTGCTCAAGGTAGTTAAGAAAATAAGAAAAAGAAAAAAAGGGAGACCGACCCCTCTGTTTTATTTTTTTTTATTTAAAAAAAAAGGTCATCCCGTCTGAGCGACGGACATTCCTGTTCTCGGCCACGATGACGAGCAAGGTGGCCAAGCTGCAACGTGCTTCCCTCAGCGACCCAGTCAAGATCGAGGTCGCGGCAAAGTACTCGACCGTGGACTCGCTTCTCCAACACTACCTCTTCATCCCCGCAAAGTACAAGGACGTCTACCTCACGTTCCTCATCAACGAGATGGCCGGCAGCTCGATGATTGTATTCACCAACACCCAGAGCAGCACACAAAGGGTGACCCTGATGCTGCGCAACCTCGGGTAGAGCAAACTTTTTTCTTTTTTGTTCATAGTCTTACGGACGGCGGCGTGTTTGTTAGGTTCTCGGCTATCCCGCTGCACGGAGCAATGACTCAGCCCAATCGTTTGGGCGCTCTCAACAAATTCAAGTCGGGCTCACGCAACATCCTGCTCGCAACCGACGTGGCCAGTCGAGGCCTCGATATCCCAGCCGTCGACGTCGTTATCAACTATGACATTCCCCAGCACTCCAAGGACTACATCCACCGTGTCGGTCGCACGGCCCGCGCCGGACGCTCAGGCAAGTCCATAACGATGGTCACTCAGTACGATGTGGAGCTGTACCAGCGCATTGAGGAGCTTATCGGCAAAAAGATGGATCAGTACGTGTGCGAGGAGGAGCAGGTATTTATTTATCTATTTTTATCAATTAAGAATATTTGTATTCATTACTATTATACCTAGGTCTTGCTGCTGTCTGAGCGTGTGGGCGAGGCGCAACGCTTCGCCACGACCGAGATGAAGGAGTCGGGCGGTGTCAAGTCCAAGCGCGGCAGCTCTCGTGATAACGACGGGGGCGATGCCGGTGGTGGCAGCAGCAGCAGCAGTGGTGGTGGTGGTGGTGGTCGTGGTGGCGGCAGCAAGAGCAGTGGTCGCAAGGGGCACGTCATGAAGAAGAAGGGAGGATACAAAAAATAGTTTTGGAATTTCGAATTGTTTGTGACGCCGGACACCTGCCGGACACCCTGCTGGATACCCTGCTGGACACAGTGGACAGACCACAAAGCCAAGCTGAGTCTGGCAAGACTGAGTTTGTGTGTAGTAGGGCTGTGGTCGTTCTGGCGAGTTTGCACAGACCACTGACGTGGGCTTTTGTTGTGGCTGTTGCCAACAAAGTTTTTTGCTTTTTTTTTCTTTCAGCCGGGGAGGCTTCATGCCAGTTTTTGGGCTGGGATAAGGCCGTGTCTCCTCTCTTTTTACTCTCGTTGCGTTCTCCTACCCTTGCACGTGGTTCGTCTCTGTGCTGCCTGAGCGTGGCTTCCCGTGAAATCGTCAGTGATCAAAACGCGGGTCGTCGCAAATCTTGTGCTGTCTCGTGATTGTGGCTTTAAATATCTGCTCTAACGACAGACCCAGCCAGACCATGCCCCCCAGCGGCATTGCGCACAAAGAGGTGGCGCCGGTGACGCTGTACACGCCCAGCAACTGCGATCACTGCGGCAAGTTCATCTGGGGATTGCACAAGCAAGCAGAGACGTGCACGGGTATGCTTTTTGGTTGCGTGTTCAGGAGGACTGACTGACTGACTGGACTGCTGGAACGAACGAAACACAGTCTGCCACAAGCTGTACCACTCGGAGTGTGTGAGCAAGGCTGGCGACAACTGTGTCGAAGGTATGTCGTGTTCCTCCCACTCTCGCGCCCTTCCTTTTAATTATGTTCACTCCTCTGCACCTCCTTTTTTCTCTCACGACCATTGACCTCCCCCGTACTCACCTTTCGTTTTTCGATTGCGCGGAACGCAGTCGCAGACCCCAAAACGAGCAAGAAGGAAGCCCTCCCCGACACAGGCCAGCACCAGTTTACCATCCACACGTACAGCCATCCAA